>Ga0187885_10000659_pt1 | contig 41155 bp, 36 predicted proteins | sample June2016WEW_20_1_3_FD_132970 | JGI IMG/M metagenome (GOLD analysis project Ga0187885, IMG submission 132970) | Peatland microbial communities from SPRUCE experiment site at the Marcell Experimental Forest, Minnesota, USA - June2016WEW_20_100 | ecosystem: Environmental > Terrestrial > Soil >...
CCAGTTCGGCGGCAATGGTGGCGGTCAATGTCCGGCAGGAATCGAAAATGGACCCCGAAACAATAGTCGCGTTGCCCGAAGCCATCAGGACAATCATCGTTTCGCCGATCGCGCGTCCGAACCCCAGCACGCACGCTGCGAACACGCCCGGCAATGCCGCAGGAAGCACGACCTGCCACGCTGCCTGTTGGCGGGACGCCCCGAGCGCCAGCGCCGCATGCAGGTAGGATTGCGGCACGCTGGACAATGCGTCCTCGGAAATTGTGAATATGACCGGTATGACTGCCAGGCCCAGCGCCAACCCGGCGACTAAAGCGTTCAGGCGTGAAGTATAACCCAGTACACCTTGCAGGACGCTCGCCATGACAATCAGTGCGAAAAACCCCAGCACTACCGACGGAATACCCGACAGCAGTTCGATCGCCGGCTTGATCCACTCGCGCCAGCGCGGGTTGGCCAGTTGCGAAACATAAATCGCCGCGCCGACGCCGAGCGGCACCGACACCAGCAACGCCACCAGCGTGGCTTTCAGGCTGCCTATGATTAGGGGAACGATGTTGTACTTCGGCACCTCGCTGACGGGTTGCCAGATGAACTCCGGCTTATTGTATCCAAACCAGCGGTACGGTTGGAACATCATCCGCCAACTGGTGGTGTTCATCCGCGAATCCGGATTGCTGTTCTGCGCCAGTTCCTGCGCTTTCAATTCGACCAATGTTTGCACGGTTGCGGCATCGTAGGTCGCCAACTCGGCTTCGCTCAGGCCAAGATACCGTGCAAGTTCAACCCGGGGAGTGTGGGAGATATCGGCGACGGCAATTGGCTTTCTCGCTCGCGCGTTGTTGGTCCGACCGAAAATTACCGGCAGCGATTCTCGACCGACAAAGGCGAAAATCAGGAAGATGAGCAAAATGGCCGAAAGAGATACAAGGAAAATGAGCTTTTCGATCAGCGATTCAAAACGGCGCGGATGACGGCGCGCTAAAGAGGTGGAGAAACGATCCGGGGCGACCCCAATAGGAGGCGCCCCCAAAACAACCGTAGCGCCGGAGCTGTCAGCCCCGACGCTACGCGCTGGAATTTGGGTCGTATCGTTCACCGTAAGTTTTTAGGCAGCGGGAAGTAGCCGACATCTTTTACGACGGCCTGGCCCTCATCGCTGAGACACCAAGTGATGTAGTCCGCCACCGCGCCTTTGTCCACCATTGGGCTGACATAGTTGAACAAGTAGCGACTGATGGGGTACTTGCCAGAAAGCACGTTCGTTTCGGTCGGTTCAATCGCTTCGCTGTCGTTCGTTTTGCTGATTTTCAGGGCCTTGACGCCCTCGCCATAGGCGATGCCGCCGTAGCCGATGCTACCCGCATCCTTGGCCACGCCCTGAATCACCGCGGCGGTGCCAGGCATTGTCTTGGTGGCAGCAGCGAAGTCCTTCTTGTTGAGCACATGCTCCTTGAAAAACTCGTACGTGCCTGAGGAGTTTTCACGACCGTAAAGAGAGATCGGCGCATCGGGGCCACCAACTTCCTTCCAGTTGGTGATTTTACCGGTGAAGATGGCTTCCAACTGCGGGAAGCTCAGCTTATCGATGGAGTTATCTTTGTTCACGTACACCGACAGGGCATCCAGGCACATCTTGTACTCGTGCGGACGAACCTTGTACTTCTTCACGAAATCGGCAATCTCGGCCGTCTTCATTGGCCGCGAAGCGTCGCAGATATCGGTGCTGCCGTTGAGCAAGGCTGCGATACCCGTGCCCGAGCCGCCACCCGTGACCTGCACGGTCGTGCCGGCGTTCTTTTGCATGTACACTTCGGCCCATTTCTGGCCGAGAATCACCATCGTGTCCGAACCTTTGACGGTGACGTTCGCCGCGTGAGCGGCGCCAGTGACAACTACTGCCGCGGCTACTGCCGCTGCTGTTTTGATGATGTCCATTTTCATTATTCTGCCTCTCTTTCTATCTAGTCTTTGAATGTTACAGTTATGTTACAGACAAGTTTCGTCGCTGTGACTTCCCGCCCCGCATGCGTCACATGAGACGGATGGGGGGCGGTCGCCGCGGAGGTGGAGGAAACGGCTTGCCCCCACGGCGACCGATGGGAATCGTTAGAACTTGAAAGTTGTGTCGAATTGCAGGCGGAGCGTGTCATGACCTGGCAACCCCGGTTGTCCGTGAGTCGTTGCGCCTACGAGCCGTTTGCCATCAATCTTCTCCGTGTCGAAGGCCGTGATCGCCAATACCCACCAGTCTTTGGGGCAGTACTGCACTTTGAAGACATGACCTTTGCGATCCGTGCCGCCGTAGGGTCCAAAGTCGTCATCCGTGATCGAGTCCAGCGTCGCGTTGGCTTCTAGGTACTTGTATTCATAGCCAACCATCCACTGACCTTTCTTTTGGGCGCTGCCAAAAACGACTTGAAGACCGTACGCTTCGGTCTGGTTATCGATTGGGTCATGGATGTACACGCTGGATAGGTTCTTCATGTACTCGCCGCCGAGCGTTAGAACGCAGGGAGTACCGAGAAATGGCTTTTGGCTGACCGTGTAAGCGACTTCGCCCATCCCATACAGAACGCCGAAGTTGCCGCGGTAATTGTTGACGGTATTGGTTATTACCAGGCCGCCAAGGGTAACGGTTTTGATCTGCTTCGGTCCCACGCTGTTGCCCTTGTTGGACGAATCGCCGGCGAACGTGTTGCCAGGAAAACCGCCTTGCAGCAGGTTCTTGCCCGGTGACGGCTCCGCCGCAACATTTTGCAGGTTCTCCGTCAGGTAATAACCGCCGGCCACCGTGATTTTCACCGGGTCGAACTTCGCTTCGACTCCGCCCTGCAGATCGAACATGTAGGCGTCGTTTTCGTCCGCGCTTAATTCCTTTACGGCGAACTGGCCGAAGTTGCCAAACAACCTGTATTGATTCTTGTCACCAAACTTGAACGACACTTGCTCGGCCAAACCTTCAGGCGTCAAATCGGGATCGTAGATCATTGGCGACAACGACACCGGATGCCACATCGGCATGAGCATTTTGCCGCCTGTGATCTTCAGCCAGTCTAATGACGGAGGATGGACGGTCACATAGGCCAAGTCGAGGTTGATGGGTTTCTTGCGGAAAGTATCCGTTAAGGTGGCGTTCTGGCTCAGTCCGTTATACGGGTCGGCGGCATCACCGGTGCCAATCCTCAATCCCACATCTGCCCAATCCTCCAAGGCGGTCTCCACACCCAAACGCGCGCGCACGCGGTAACGCAGCCGATCAGGGTTGGGCACCTGCGCCTTGCCATTCGAGCCCAGGGGCAACTTGTCTTCGTAGTAGATGTCTTCGGCGCGCAACCGCAGATCGCCCGACCACTTCATCTGGTCGATCCAACTCGACACCTTCGTCTTGTTGTACTTCTCCACCGTCTCAGCGGCTTCCTTGTCCATATTCTCGCGCAATTGGTTGGCCTCGCGTTGCGACAGCACGCCTTTCTCGACGAGCTTGTTCAGCAACGCGTCGCCCGACTGCGCGCGCGCGGCCCCGCTCCAAGTCAGGGCGGCGCTGATGCCGAGGATCAATACCCCGTTCTTGATATGCCTCAGGTTCATTCGATCTCTCCTCCGTTTTGGTTTTGTGTTTCGTTGCATTAAACGAGCGGCAAACTAGAATGCGCGTGTGACAAACCAAGGTCGGGTTTGTTACAGATCGGCGAATTCGACCGGGGCGTTCCGGCGTTTGTGGCGGGTCAGGAGCGCGTTCATCCGCGCGATTAGTTCCGGCATCGCGAACGGCTTGGTCAGATAATCGTCGGCGCCGAGCTTGAATCCCTTGACCTTGTTCTCCGTCGTGACAAGGGCCGTCATGATGATCACGGGGATATGGGCAAGCGCCGGGCTGGATTTCAACAAGCGGCACACCTCGTACCCGTGCAGGATTGGCAACATCAAATCCAGGAGGATCAAATCGGGTTTGTGTTCGAACGCCGCATTAAGCGCCGCCCGGCCATCTGTTGCCACCAACGCGCGGTATCCGCGCCGCCGCAGACTAAAAACCAACAACTCGCCGAGATCGCAGTCATCTTCCGCGATCAAAATAAGCGGTTTGCGCAGTGTCTCCGGTATCATGATGGCGCAATCTGACACCGGTTTGCGTCGGCTGTGCCGCAGGTTGGTTACGGGACGGTGAAAGCCGCCAGGCATTCGAAACAGACTTCAGGCGCGTGGCAGGGTGAAGTGAAAGCGACGCAGCCATCAAATCATTGGCAACCTCGATCGGTCGTGACATCTCAGGAAGCCGGTTTTCCTCCACAGCGGTCTTGGCGCGCCAGTGGATCAATTCCAGCCGACCATTCAGATGTTCCACCAAAGCCGAGCTGCTTTCCACCCAATCACCGGCGTTGTAGTAGGCGAAATCCCGGCGGCGGCGGATTTCCGGCGTGTGAATGTGGCCGCACACCACGCCGTCCAAGGCGCGATCCTTCGTGTAGTGTGTCACGGCCTCCTCGAACTGGCTGATGGTGTTGATCACTTTCTTCATGTTACGTTTCACATATGCGCTCAGCGACCAGGAGCCAAAACCGAACTGGCGGCGCAGGAAGTTGAGTGGGCGATTGAGGCGCAACAGCAGGTAATAGCCCGCGTCACCGAGGTAAGCGAGCCACTTGGCGTGCATGATGACAGCGTCAAACTCGTGGCCGTGCAGGACGAGCAGGCGCTGGCCACGCTGGGTGGTGTGCACGTCTTCGAGTTTTACGGCGATATTGCCATAGAACCCCAAAAAGTTGCGGCAGAACTCGTCATGGTTGCCAGGGATGAAAACGACGCGCGCACCCCGGCGCGCCTTGCGCAGGATTTTTTGCACCACGTCGTTGTGCGATTGCGGCCAGTAATGGTCCCGCTTCAGGCGCCAGATGTCGATTACATCGCCGACCAGATACAACTTCTCAAACTCGTGATGTTTCAGGAAATCGAGCAGGCCCGCCGCGTCGCAATCGCGCGTTCCCAAGTGCAAATCCGAGATCCAAACTGTGCGGTAGTGTTCCATAGCTTTTGGAGGAACACTACGGGACAAATATGGCGGTCGAGTGACGTGAATGTTACGGATTGGGAAAGCCGCACAACTTACGCTCAGGCGCGGGGCAGGGTGAAGAAGAAACGGCTGCCATGGCCGAGTTCGCCCCGCCCGGAGCGGGGTGAACTTTCGACCCAGACGCGACCGCCGTGGGCTTGGACGATGTGCTTGACGATGGATAGTCCGAGTCCCGTTCCGCCCAGTTCACGGCTGCGGGCCTTGTCCACGCGGTAGAACCGCTCGAAAATGCGCGGCAGATGCTCAGCGCCAATGCCGGGACCGTTATCGGCCACGCATACCTCTATCTCGCCCGCGTTTTCCCGTGCCGAGATGACAACGCGGCCGCCGTCCTGGGTGTACTTGATGGCGTTGTCCAGCAGGTTGAGAAAAACCTGGTGTAATCGCTCCGCGTCGGCGGACACGAAAGGAACCTCCGTAGGAATTTCCACCGTCAGAGTGACGGATTTGCGTGCCGCTTGCGCCGCCAGTTCCTCCACGGCAGTTTCGGCAGCAGCGCGCGGATTGACCCGCTTGAGGTCAAGCGACGCCTGCTGCGATTCCAACGCCGAAATAGTCAGCAAATCGTTGATGAGCGCCTCCAGCCGACGCGAGTTCTTCTCAATTGTCTCCAAAAATTGTCTGGCGGTCTCAGGCGTCGGCGGCTGTTCGTCCAACAACGCCTCGACATAACCTTTGATCGCTGACAACGGCGTACGCAATTCGTGGCTGACGTTGGCAACGAATTCCTTGCGGACGTTTTCCAGTCGTTTCAGCCGCGTGATATCGTGGAAGACAAGCACCACGCCTGCGCAGTTACCATCCGGGGCGCGCAATGCGGCGGCGTTCACCTCAAAGATGCGTTCGGCGGGGCTAAGGAGAATTAACTCCTGCGGAGGCACGTCGTTCTGGTGCGCGGCACTGGCTACCACGTCCTGCAACACGGCGTTGCGAAAGGCTTCAATCACCGTCTTTCCCACAACCTCGTCCCCGACTCCATGCTGGCGGCGCAACGCATTGTTGATGAGACGAATTCGGCCAGCGGGGTCGGTAACGAGCACCCCCTCGGTCATATTGGCCAGAATCGCGCCCAAGTCAGACCGCTCGCGATTCAAGTCCCGCAGGTGCGCTTCCAACTGGGTGGACATATCGTTCAACGCCGACGCCAACTCGCCCAGCTCGCCGCCGACACGCATGCTGACGCTTCTGGAAAAATCGCCGCGCGCGACACGTTCCGCAACGCGGCACATCTGCAGAATCGGACGGCTCGTTCGCCCGGCCAGCCAAAATACAAATGGAATACAAACGCAGCCGACCGCAATGCTGGCCCAAGCGACGATGCGGCGGACGTGAGCACTTGTCTGCGCAATTTCGTGCAGCGGCAACGCCACGCGCACAAAACCTGCCACATGCTCATTCCTTACGGGGACAGCCACGTACATGAGATCCACTCCGATGGTGTCGCTATGACGCGTGGCGACACCGACGCCCGTTTCGAGAGCCTGTTGCACCTCGGGTCGACTCAGGTGATTCTCGATGGCGTGCAACTCGGTCGCTGGCTTATCGGATTCGCCAAGCACTGTGCCGTCGGCGGCAATCACCGTGATGCGCAACCCCGTTTTTGCTGCCAAAGCATGGGCGAGACGATTGATTTCCTCCGAGTCGGGCTGGGTTACTGATAGTTGGGAAACGAACAATTCACGGGTGATGATCGCATCGCGTTCGAGATCCGTCCGGATCTTTCGGACCAGAAACGGTGGCAGGGTGAGATCCAAACAGACGTTGACGCTGAACAGGAGCGCGGTCAGCAACACCGCAACCCCGAAAAACCACCGCCATGGCAGGGTCAGCTTCAAGGGTTACTCGGCTAGACGATAACCAACTCCGCGCACGGTTTCAATCAGATCGGCGGTTTTACCGAGCTTCTCCCGGAGGCGCCGCACATGCGTGTCCACAGTCCGTGTATCCATTTCACCTTCGTAGCCCCATACGTCCATCAATAACCGATCACGGGTTTGGACTCGCCCGCGGCGTTCCAGCAACGTCGTCAGCAACTTGAACTCCGTGGCTGTCAGTTCGACCGGCTTGCCTTTGACCGTGACTTCATGCTTGGCCAAGTCCAGCACCATATCACCGACCTTGAATACCTCCGTCGGCGCGCTCCGCCCCGAAGCGCGGCGCAGGATTGTTTTGACTCGCAACGCCAGCTCGCGCGGACTGAACGGCTTGGTGACGTAATCATCGGCGCCGAGTTCCAGCCCGACAACTCGATCGACCTCTTCCGCCTTCGCCGTGAGCATTATGATGGGGATATGCGCCGTTTTCGGGTCAACCTTGAGTTGACGGCAGACCTCGGTGCCTTCGATCTGCGGCAGCATCAGATCGAGGACGATCAACGCGGGCATGGCGTCGCGCGCCTTCTGCAGCGCCGTTGCGCCGTCACGCGCCGCGATTGTCTTGAAACCCGCCTTCTGCAGGTTGAACGCCAACAGGTCAAGCACGTCCTGTTCGTCGTCCACGATCAGAATCGTTTCGCTCATGATGTCAGCTTGTATCAGACGCGTGACGGTTTCACAACGGCAACGTTACGATTTTGTGACAGTGGATCGTCCCACGGGGTTCATTTGCGGAAAGCGTGTGGGAGCAGATCTGCTAATTGGTGGACCCGGACGCGGCGCGCCTGCGTCGACGCCTGGCGGCGCGGATGACGTGAATCAACGCAAATGACAATGCAATCGCCAAACTCAGCCAACACTTGCCGGCATGCGCCACATGGAGCCGGATTCGCGCTCGGCGCGGCAATGGCAATGGCACGAAACCGGCGATGACCGTCACTGACTGCCTTGCCGATGGCTACGCGTTCGGCGCAAATCGTAAGGCCGTAACTGGCGTTCTCGACGTTGACGCCCGTATAAATCCTGCCGTTGGCGGTAAGTAGCGCAGCTCCAACCCGAAACCGGGAGTAGGGGGCATGAGCATTGCGGCGTGCAGCTAGGGCAGCGATAATCAAGCGGCGCAGGGTGGATGGCGCGAGGTTCACAGCGTGCCGATAAATTCTGTCAGCAGTTTGGTCAGGTTCCCCTGAGCAGCGGCGGCTACTTGCAGAACTTCGTCGTGCGACAGTTTTTTGCTGCCGATACCAGCGGCAAGATTGGTGATGCAGGAAATGCCCGCAACTTCAATATTGTGGTATCGCGCGATGATGACTTCGGGTACGGTGCTCATGCCGACGGCGTCGGCGCCGATCCATGCGAACGCCTTGACCTCCGCCGGCGTTTCGTAGACCGGGCCGGTCGTAGCTAGATAAACACCGCGCCAAATGGGCAGATGCAGTTTCTCAGCGGCGTCGTCCAGTTTTTCCCGCAACCGGGTCGAGTAGACTTGTGACAAATCGAGAAACTTAATGCCGCTATTCTCGCCGAGACCGCCGAGCAACGGGTTGACGCCCATGAAATTAATGTGGTCTTCGATGATCATCAGATCGCCGGGCTTGTACTGCGGGTTGATTCCGCCCGCGGCATTGGTGGTGATCAGTATTTTGATGCCGAGAGCATCCACGACGTGGATCGGGTAGGTGACCTCGAGCAACGTGCGCCCCTCGTACAGGTGAAAGCGCCCCATCAGGACTGCCACTTTTTTCCCAGCCAACTCCCCGAACAACATTTGGGCCGCATGACCCGGCACAGACGATTTTGGGAAGCCGGGAATATCCCCGTACGAAATCACGACCGGATTGGCCACCGCTTTGGCGACGTCGCCCAGACCTGAACCGGTCATGAGCGCCAGATCCGGTTTGAACCCGGCCAGTTTCGACTCCAGAAACTCCTTGGCCTCCTTGACATTCGGTATCATCGCGCTAGTTCCTCAGATGATCCATCACTCACGCGCTTCTTTTGCAGCATTCCTCTTGCTGCTGCAACATTTTTCTCCATGCGTGCTATTTCGATCATCTCAGAAAACCCCGAGGCGAATGGGTTTGACCAGCCTGCGTTGTTCGGTGGTATCATGCGCACGAGTCTAGGCGAATAAGGAATAAGGAGATACTTGCCATGAACCAAACAATGTCTGTTTCATCCGGCTCCGGATTCAAGGATCGCCGTGGCGGCCTCATCTGTTTTGGCATCATAATGATTGTCATCGGGTGTGTCTGCGCTTTGTTCGTGCCGCTGATGTTCCTGGGCCAAATGATGTCCACGAAGGCGACAGGTGGTGCGCCGAATTACAGCATGATGGCTCCCGCGGCCCTGATATATGCCTTGCTGGCGGTGGCGTTCGTCTGGCTCGGCATCGGCTCGATCATGGCCCGTCGTTGGGCGCGCGCGCTGTTGCTGATTCTGGCGTGGATCTGGCTGGTGACGGGCATTTTCATGATCGGTTTCATGGCATTTTTCCTGCCGTCGGTTTTTGCCAACCAGCCGTCCGGTGGTCACCAATTGCCGGAGACGACGCTGGTCGTGGTGATGATCGTTGCGCTGGGGTTCATAAGCGTGATCTTTTTGGTGCTGCCGGGCATGCTGGTGCTGTTTTACCGTAGCCCGCACGTGAAGGCTACATGCGAGGCGCGCGACCCGGTGGTGCGCTGGACCGATGCTTGTCCGTTGCCCGTGCTCGCGCTGAGCCTCTTGCTCGGGTTTAGCGCGGTGTCGATGCTGCCAATGCTGGTGGTGTACCACAGCGTGATGCCATTCTTCGGACGCTTATTAACCGGCGCACCGGGGACTTTGCTGATTCTGGTGATGATTGCGCTGTGGGGTTACTGTGCGTGGGCCGCGTACCGGCTCAAGTCCGCCGGCTGGTGGATCATCCTGATTGGTGTTGGGGTGATGATGGCGTCCTCGCTGATAACATTTGCGCGGGTGGACCCGATCGAGATGTACCGGCTGATGGGCTATCCGGAACAGCAGATCGCGCAGATCGAACAGTACAGTTTTTTCAAAGGCGGCAACTTATTCCTGTTGATGTTGATCTGTCCACTGCCGCTGTTCGGCTACCTACTCTGGGTGAAGAAGTACTTCCGTCCACCGGCTACGAGCAACCCATAGAATTACCGCAGTTGAGGCACTTGTAGCAGGCGCCGTTTCGGACGGTGATTGCGCCACAGATGTCGCAGGCGGGCGCGTCCTGCATGAAATGCTGCACGGTCCGGTTGAGTTTTTGGACCGGCGTCGCAGCTTCATCAACTGGATTGCCCGCAACCCCGCCTTCGCGGGGGTGCGGCGGCTGGTCGCCCGTTTGCTCCAGCTCTTTTACAGGGCGATTGACCGCTTTACGTTCCTGTTCCGCCACTTCCTTCAATGGCAGTTCGGTTTGACCGACGTTCGACGTGTTGGCCTCGCGGTAACCGGGGATGAACCTATGACCAAGCCAGCGGAACAAGTAGTCGGAGATGGACTTGGCGATCGGAATATCCGGATTCTTTGTAAACCCGCTCGGCTCAAACCGCTGGTGCGCGAACTTGTTGACCAGCGTTTCCAGCGGTACGCCGTATTGCAGCGCAAGACTGACCAGCGTGCCGATGGTGTCCATCAAGCCGCCTATGGTCGAACCTTCCTTTGCCATCGTGATGAACAGTTCGCCGGGTTGGTCGTTCTCGAACAGACCGACGGTGATGTAACCTTCGTGGCCCGCGATGTCGAACTTGTGCGTCACGGCATGGCGTGTGTCGGGTAATCGGTGCCGCTTAGGCGTGCCCAGTCGCGTGCGCAAGATTTCCAATTCGGCTTCCAGTTCGGCCAGCCGCGCCTTCAATGTCCCGGCCTCCGCGCCGCTGATCATGGCGGCCGACTCGCCGTTGTTCTTGGAGGTCGAAAGCGGCTGCGACCGTTTGGAACCGTCGCGATAGATGGCCACGGCTTTCAAACCCAGCTTCCAGCCCTCGATGTAGACGTTCATCACGTCCTCGACGGTGGACTCTTGCGGCAAATTCACTGTTTTCGAGATGGCGCCGCTGAGTAATGGTTGCGTGGCGGCCATCATGCGCAGATGCGCCATGTAATGAATGCTGCGTTGTCCTTTTGCGGGACGAAAAGCACAGTCGAACACGGGCAAATGCTCGTTCTTAAGGTGCGGGGCGCCTTCGATGGTGTCGTTCTTATCAATATACCGCACAATGTCCGTGATCTGACTTTCATTGTAGCCAAGTTTCTTCAGGGCCATCGGAACGGTGCGATTAACGATTTTCAACATCCCGCCGCCGGCAAGCAGTTTGTATTTTACCAGCGCGATGTCTGGTTCGACACCCGTGGTATCGCAATCCATCATGAACGCAATGGTGCCCGTGGGCGCCAGGACCGTGACTTGCGCGTTGCGGTACCCGGAGCGCCGCCCCAGTTCAACCGCTGCATCCCCGCAGCGTTGCGCCGCTTCGCGCAGATAGACTGGGCAACTCGGGTCAATCCGTTTGACCGCGTCACGGTGCATCTCGACCACTTGCAACATCGGCTCGCGGTTCGCCGCGAATCCAACGAATGTGCCGAGCCGCTCGGCCATGCGCGCCGATTGCGTGTAGGCGTGCAGATGCAGGATCGCCGTGAGAGCGCCCGCAAGCGCGCGACCTTCATTGCCATCGTAGGGCAACCCCAGCGCCATTATGAGCGAACCCAGGTTGGCGTACCCAAGTCCCAGCGGACGGAACTTGTGGCTGTTGGCCGCGATGGTTTCCGTCGGATAACTGGAGTTGTCCACGAGAATTTCCTGCGCCGTCACGAAAATCTCCACAGCCGACTTGAGACGTTCCACGTCGAGCGTGCCATCGTCGCGGAGAAACTTCATCAGATTCAGCGATGCGAGATTGCAGGCGCTATTGTCGAGGAACATGTACTCGCTGCACGGATTGCTGGAGTTGATCGGCGCCGTGTTCTTACACGTGTGCCAGCGTTGAATCGTGTCCTCGTACTGGACGCCGGGGTCGCCGCACGTCCAAGTACCCTCGGCGATGCTGCGCATCAGGGCACGCGCCTTATACGTAGGGCCGGGCTTGTTCGGGTTGGTTACATAGTGCGTCTGCCAGTCGCGGTCGTCGAGCACCGCCCGCATGAAATCGTCAGTTACGCGGACGCTGAGGTTCTCATTCTGGAACAACACCGATCCATACGCGTTGCCGTTGAAATTTCCGGAGTAACCCCGCTCGATCAGCGCCCACGCCTTTTTCTCTTCGTTGATTTTGGCTTCGATGAATTCCTTGATGTCTGGATGCCAGACTTTCAAGGTGTTCATCTTCGCTGCGCGGCGTGTTTTGCCGCCGGATTTGACGACGCTGGCGATCGCGTCGTACACCTTCAGGAACGACATCGGGCCGCTGGGCCGACCGCCGCCGCTGAGTTTTTCACACGAACTGCGGAGCGTGGAAAGATCTGTGCCGGTCCCGCTGCCGTACTTGAACAACATGGCCTCGCTACGGGCCAGTTCCATGATGTCTTCCATGGTGTCGCCCACCGACTGGATGAAGCAGGCCGAGCACTGCGGATATTCGTACTGTGACTTCGAAGGTTTGATCGTCCCGGAAACGCGGTCGAAATGATAGTTGCCCGCAGCGCTGTGATTGCCGACGTTGTACAGGTGGTGCAATCCGCAATTGAACCATACGGGCGAGTTGAACGAACCATACTGGTTGATGCAGAGCCATGTAAGCTCGTTATAAAAGGTCTCGGCATCCTTGTTGCCGGCGAAATAACCCTGCGATTTCCCCCAGTCGGCAATCGTGCGCGTAACACGGTGGATCAGTTGCCGCGCGCTCTGCTCCCGCTCCGGCGTGCCGATCTCACCGTAGAAATATTTCGAGACGACGACGTTGGTGGCCAGAACCGACCAGCTTTTCGGGACCTCCACATCTTCCTGTCGGAAAATTATTTTGCCTGTGTCATCGGTGATCTCCGCTGTCCGCCGTCCCCACTCGATCTCGTCGAACGGACTGACGCCCGCCTTGCTGAAGACCCGCGATACGACCAGCCCGGTTTTTCGTGCCGACCCGTTGGGCGCATGATGTCCCGCGACAGAGGGATTGCGCTTCGAGGTCTTCCCGTGATTCCCAGCGGACTGCATCTCAGACGCGACTCCTTGGTGGGTAACTTTGGATTTGGCCGACGACACTGCCCCCGCCCCCTGCTTCAAACCGATCATCTTGTCCTCCTAGCGAAGTTGTACGAAAAAAAATTGTGTAAATACGGAGGCTGCGCATGCTCAACGGCATTCCCCAACCCCCATTGTATTGTGCTGCGTGGAGACTAAGACCCCATATGTTGTGTTTCAAGCAAAAAATCATCGTCTCTTCTGATTGACTCGATTTTGTTGCGTTTCCGTAACATTATTTTTGTGATGTTGCCGACATTCCAAGACCACAGGGCAGCCATCAAAGCCCCATGCCCCTCGGATTCGGGCAATCAGGTACCGCTCATAGTGCTGCGTCAGACACTTCGCGTCGTTGACGAACAGGGTGAATGTTGGCGGATGCGTGGCTTTTTGAAACGCATAATAAATCTTGAACCGTTTCCCGTTCACGATTGAGGGCGAATGCGTTTCCAGCGTTCGCTCGAGCAACTTGTTCAGTTGCGGCGTATCGATGCGCCGCGCCATCTCCTGTTCGACCCGGGCCACCAGGTCAAACAACTCGCTCAACCCGGCACCAGTCTTGGCCGACGCAAACAATACCGGCGCCCAGTCCGCAAAAAACAACGTGCGCCGCAATGCCTCCAGATATTCTTCGCGGAACGACTTTGGTTTGCTTCGCCGGTCCTTGGCGGCCTTCGCGTTCTCACCCGTTGTCGCCTGCTCCTGTTCGGCGGCAAGATCCCATTTGTTTACGAGAATCACGCAACCGCGTCTCGCCTCGGCGATCTGGCCCGCGATGCGTTTATCTTGTGTCGTCACACCAGCCACAGCATCGAGCACCAGCACGGCGATATCACACTCGCGAATGCTGCGCTCGGCGCGCATCAGACCGAACTGGTCCACCGACGATCGGATCTTGCTCCGGTGCCGCAACCCAGCCGTGTCCACCAACGTGTACGGCTTCACCGCATCGCCTTGTCGCAACATGAAAGGCACATCCACCGAATCACGCGTCGTGCCCGGAATCTCGCTGACGATCGTGCGGTCGGACTTCATAATCGCGTTGATGAGCGCGGATTTTCCTGCGTTGGGGCGGCCGACCACGACGATCCGCGGGGCCGGAGCGGTCTCGATGGCCGTTGATGCGACGAAGCCGGTGGCGACAGCGTCAAGCAACTCCGGCACGCCGCCACCGTGAGCAGCGGAGATTGAAAACATTTGTTCGAATCCCAGCGCCGAGAACTCGGCGCCGCCGGCGATACGAGCTGCGTTGTCGGTCTTGTTGACTGCAAGAAAAACGGGTTTGCCACTTACGCGCAACTTCCGCGCGATCTCCCGATCCAGAGGCGTCAAACCCTCGGCCACGTCCACGACCAATACAATGGCGCTGGCCATTTCGATGGCCACCTCGGCCTGACGCTGTGTCGCCGCAGCCAGCGCGTCAACAGTCTTTTCGTCATCCATGAACGCGATGCCGCCGGTATCCACCGCCTCGAAAGTTTTGTCGCGCCAGTGGGCCGTCGCGCTGATGCGGTCGCGTGTGACACCGGCCTCGTGGTGCACAATGGCAATGCGGCGGCCAACAATGCGGTTAAACAGCGTGCTTTTACCGACGTTTGGCCGTCCGACGATCGCCAGGATGTTGTGTCCAGAATTACTCATAAAGCCACAGGCGCAACGCGGGTCAGGCCTCGCATGCCTGACCCGCGCTACTGTCCACGGGAAACTATAACGAGCATGGCGGGCGGCGTCCAGCCTTTGCTCACGCGCGGGCGCTTTCAGAACCGGGCGTGACAGGCGATTTGCAGATAGGGCGCATCGTGATTGCGGATCGTCATGTCCTGGTCAAAGAAATCGAACCGCCGTTGAAGCATAAACCCGGCGCCAGCTTCCATGGTCAGGTTGGGCCGAACTTTCCACAAACAGCCCGGGCCGACACGAACGGCCATATAATCTACAGTGGCATGATCCAACTTTGGCACGCCATGGTCGGTGCCAAAACGATCGCCTACCACGAAGGTTCCCGACTCGACGTTCGCCCCCAGATAAACCTGGAAGCGGTCGTTCACGTCGTATTCCAGCCGTGGGTTGGGGAACACCAGATTCAGCGTCCACTCATCGGCGAATTTCCAGCGGACGCCCGGCGATGGGAGAACCGGGTTATGGCTCCGCAAATCCACGCGCAAGCCAAAGAACCATTGGAGATCGGCATTGGCCAGATAAGCGACGCCCAAAACGAGTGGCGCGTTGAAACCACGGAAGTTCGAGTCCTCGAAATCGCTGTACATCCCCGGCTCCAGTTCGGTGCGCACGAGCCATTGATCGCCAAGCTGGTAGTCGAGACCGATCACCGCGCTGACCTGCTGTAGCGTATCGGGCACGGGTATATGACCAGGCACGTCGAACGAAAACCGCTGCCATTCAAAACCAAACCGCAACAATAAGTCCTTCGTGACTTGGGGTGAGAAGACATATTTGACGTCCGCACTATGTTCACTTATGGAACCGGCGTGCGGCCCAGCGCCGTGCGTACTGCCGCCGCCGCTGTATATGTACTGTGCGTCAAGTTCCTCCGAGATGGCCATCGGGTTGTCTGCTGCCACCGCTGTGAGCGGCGCCAACAATCCCGCGATGGCCAACACCAAACCAATGTTACTTTTCATCAAAAACCTCACAGCATGCTGGAATGTGCTCATTGCTTAATCTTCATGTCATCCTGGAAATAGCGAATCTCTTTCTTGATCTCCTGCAGCATGATTGCGCCATACGCCAGACGTTCGGTCCCTTTGGTGAACCTCAGCATGGGTGCCGCAAAGAAATCGTCGCGCCACACCAACGATCCCGATTTGTTGCCGATGCGGATCGGCCAGATTTCGTAGAGCGTCGCCGATGTGTAATAATTGCCGCTGACGTAATATTCCACGTCCACCATCTGGAAATGATCGTCCACCGCGAGTTCATAGAAAGCGCCGAGGCTGATTGTGGCATGGTGATCGGCATCGAACATGGTCCAATAATAGCATGGCACAGGCGCCACGGCGCCATTAGTGCTGCCGAACAGACCGATCCGCTGCAGAATCGGCTGGAATTCATGAGCGACCTGAAGCTGCTCCCCCAACATCGCGCGCAGTTGCATCACGGGTAGTATAGTTTCCCCTGTGGTTTCGTATGGCAGAATGCCCGCGAGCCTCCGGCGCTGAAAGGAGGCCGCGCGTGCAAACAGTAATTTGGACCAGCAGGAGGCAATCCTGGTCGGATCGAAGTTCTTATCGACGCAACCCGCCAGTTCCCGCGCCTCGCTGCGCGAGAGATTGAGTTCCGACTTGTCGGGGGTGCTCTCCTTTGTCCTCTCCAGCAGCCATCGGATTGAATGTTGGTTGGACTTGAAACTCAGCCGCTGGAAGTCGCCGGGTTCGCATGGGTTATGCAGCATCTGGAAAGCGTGAACCTTCAAGGCCTCGTGCGGCGTTGCATCCCAGGTCTTCAGTTGTTTGGCGGTTTCTTCCGCTGAAATCGGCACGACAAAACAAGTCTCAGCGGTGATTCCATTGGGGAACTCCATCAACGGACCGCGTTCGGCAAGAATCTCGCCATCGAGCATCCGCCGGAGATCCACTTGCGAAAAACTGCTGAACCGCTTCAAACTCTCCAATGGACCGGACCCTTGTGGATACGTCGTGGGACCCACGATACCGCACCACGCGACGCCCAACCAAAATATCGCTCGCTTCACGGGCAATACCTCTGCTGAAAACGACCGGCAAAATCAACGCAAATCTTGCGCTATGACATGCGGGCTAGCCCGCATATTTCACACGCCCGTGTGAAATATGTGTCCGCAGGACCGACAATTCGGCAGAAGCTACCGAATTGTCGGGGCAGCCCCGACACACGGAGTGTGTCGGCATCGGGAGCGCCGTGCCCCCACGCACGGCGCTCCCGAGGTGGATATTTCACGACTACCTTCTGACAGGCGTGAAATATCCAGGCTAGAACTTCTCGCGGTGAAGAACTTCGGCCAGGGAACGCTTGGGCGGCATCGATGGGGACTCTGCCGCGTGCCCGATGGCGACCAGACCGATGAGCTTGAACTCGGCCGGCACGCCGAGCAGGCTGGCGATTTGTGGCGCGTATGGTTTCTTGTCGCCCGCGACCCAGCAGGAACCGAGTTCGTGCGCTCGCGCGGCCAGTAATATATTCTCGATCGCCGCGCTGCCGTCCTCGAGGTAGTACTTGGTGTCGCGGCAGAATACAACGACGCACACCGGCGCGTTGGCTATGAATCGTCCGGTGTCGATGATATCTGCAATCGCGCGTCGTATCTCCGCCTTCGTGATAACGACGAATTCCCACGGCTGGACGTTGCGCGCCGTGGTGGCAAGCCGCGCGCAGTCCACGATGTCTTCCACGATGGCCGCAGGGACAGGTTCCGATTTGTACGCGCGCACACTACGGCGCGTTTTCAAGGCTTCCAGAGCGTCCATCGGTTTTCCTTTCTGTGACTTGCGGTTCTTATGACAACTTCCCGTGGTCGTCCATGACCCGGATGCGGTCGCGCAACTCGGCTGCGCGCTCGAACTTTTCCGTTTCAACCGCCTTGCTCAACTCGCGTTCGAGTTGTTCCCGCTCGCTCAACGGCCGGTTCTTCTCGATATTCGCCGCCGTCTCACGGAGCGCTTCCAGTGACCGTTCGCGCTCGATTTCGTGCGTTTGATTGTCCAGTTCCGGCAATGCCTCGATCTGCGCTATGGTCTCGCGGAGGATCGCCAGGGCGCGGTTGTGGGCGCGAGCTTCCAGTTCCAACATGGCGCGCGCCACGGCGTTCATACGAAGGACGTATGGGCGCCATTGTTCTAGGTGCAGACGGTCTTCCTTCCGCCGCGCATACCGGCGAACGAACTCGAACAGTTCCAGATTGCGCTTCGTGTCGCGGACTGTGCGCGCCCAGTCCTGAATTTGGAATAGGTGCAGGTAACGGTAGTAATACAGCACGCTTTCCTCGAACAGTTCGGCGCAATCATCGGCGCTGAGCCGAAAGGATGTCTTCAGGTCTCCGTCCTGCCCCGAAACGCTTTTCGGGGCTCGCATCGCGGCAAGACGGGCATACTGGAAATCCAGCACCGATTCCATATCGTGCGGATGCCGGCCATCGGGCCGACCATCCAATTCATACTGCTCAATGCCGAGCGGCGTGCGGACCTGCATGATCGGCCGGCCATCCGCGCCGCGCGCGACGCGCACGGCGTTATCCGGATCGTATGGCCAACTGACAAGCAGCGACCGCAAATCAACATTGTCGATCTTCATGGAAACTTCGCGTCAAACTTGCCAAGACCGCAGGAACTTTGCAACTTCCATCCGCGCAGGGGAAAGAACCTCGTTCGACCGTTCCATCTCTGCGGGTGTTTGACGCGAACCTTGACCGGCGTGAGGCGTTCGCTTATAAGGTGTATCGCGAGTTGTTTTGCGGCCAACGTAGCTCAGCTGGTAGAGCAGCGGTTTCGTAAACCGCAGGTCGTCGGTTCGATTCCGACCGTTGGCTCCAGTTTTTTGAATATGATTCGGGCCGCCGCCGCAACGGCGGGTCGAGTCCAATTTGGTCGTGCTAGGCGGGGAGGTAGCGGTTCCCTCTGCCCCGAAGCGATTCGGGGCAGGCCAGCAACCCGCTCCAGCTGGGCTGAATTCCCCGTGCAGGCGGCGACGTGGGGGCGCACTTCGCGGCGCGGCGTTGAAGGCCGGGTCCGATGCAATGGTTGCCTGTGAACCCCGCCAGAGTCGGAAGACAGCAACGGTAAGCTCGATGTTCCATGTGCCGTCGGGTCGCCTGACTGGAGCTTCAACCGCGATGGGTAAACCGACGTAGTTGGTCGAAGCGGGGTGCACGACCGTTTTTTCGGTGATCGGTAATTGGTGATTGGAGATCAAATCAACCAGTCACCGGTCACAGTTGCAGACTTATGGCACAGCAACAATATCAAGTTCTGGCGCGCAAATGGCGGCCACAGCAGTTCGATGAAGTCGTGGGCCAGGAACACGTGGCGACGACCCTGAAGAACGCCATCGACCAACAGCGGCTCGCCCACGCCTATCTGTTTGTCGGCCCGCGCGGTACTGGCAAGACGTCAATTGCGCGTATTTTCGCCAAGGCATTGAACTGCGTGAAAGGCCCGACCGCCACGCCGTGCGACAAGTGTGACAACTGCAAGGAAATCGCCGAAGGCCGCTCCCTTGATGTGTTGGAGATCGATGGCGCGAGCAACAACGGCGTCGAACAAGTGCGCGAATTGCGCGACACGGTGCGGTACGCCCCCGCGCGCGGTAAGTTCAAAATCTACATCATCGACGAAGTCCACATGCTGAGCGCGGCAGCGTTCAATGCCCTCCTGAAAACATTGGAAGAACCGCCGGCGCACGTGAAGTTCCTGTTCGCCACGACCGAGCCGCAGAAGGTGCTGCCGACAATTCTCTCTCGTTGTCAACGGTTTGATCTGCGCCGCATACCTGCGAATCTCATTGTCAAACGGCTTCAGGAAATTGCCAGGGACGAGAAGGTGAAGATCGACGACGCGGCGCTGTTGGCTATTGCCCGCGGCGCCGAAGGCGGACTTCGCGACGCTGAAAGCGCGCTCGATCAATTGATCGCTTTTTGCGGTGACGAGATTGCCGAAAAAGACGTGCTCGGCGTGTTTGGTCTCGTCGCCCACAAACAACTGGCGACGCTGACCGATGCGATTATCAACGGGGAAATAAATGTGGCGCTTAAAGTGCTCAAGGAACTCGACGAGGCCGGCAAAGATTTGCAGCGGCTGTTGGCCGAACTGCTCGATCATTTTCGCAATCTGCTCGTGGTCACGCTCGCCCCGACAGACATATGCGTCGAACTCCCCGAAACCGAGCTGGATTTGCTCAAGGCACAAGCGCAGCGGATTGATTCCGATATCGTGTTGCGGATCATTGACGCGCTGGCCGCGGCGGAAGGTAAACTGCGGTATGCGCTCTCGAAACGGATCCTGTTCGAGATTGCGGTCGTTACAGCCATCAAAGCGCGCGAAACGGTCAGCCTCGACGCATTGCTGAGGAAATTAAACGAGTTGAAAAGCGAACTTTTTTCGTCTCGTGGGAGCCCCGACACGGGTGTCGGGGCGCCTAGCCCTGCGCTGTCGCGAGCCCGGCCAATCCCTGCCGCCGAGACGACGGCCTCTACAACGTCGGTTTCACTCTCCGAAGCCTGGGAATATGCGGTGGAACATCTCGGCAAGGTTACGCCGTTGGCAAAGAGCTATCTTGTCGGTACCAGACCGTTGCGTCTGCAAGGTAACGTGGTCGTGATCGGATTCGATCCTGAATTTGCCGAACGGCGCGAGTTCGTGGACACCGTGCGCAATCGCGAACTGCTCCAAGGCAAGCTCGGTGAGAAATTACGCATGAACGTGTCGTTGAGGTTCGATGTGACCGATGAGGCGACCGAACCATCATCCACGCCACCCGCGCCGGTGCCAAAAGCGCACGGTGCGCCTGCGGTAGATAACCCCGCGACTGCGGGAGCAGGCAAAAACCTCGACGAGTTTCGCAATGATCCGTTGATCAAGAAAGCGCTGGAGATTTTCAAAGGCACAATCGTCGAAGTAAGAAGATAGTAGGATAGGCGTCCCCGCCCGCCGAAGCCTTGGCGAAGGCAGGCCGCCTGTCCATTGCGTGAAGGATTACATGGCAGGTTTGGGCAAATTACTAAAGCAAGCGCAGAAGATGCAGGAAGATATGCAGCGCATTCAGGAGGAGTTGACACGGCGTGAAGTCGAAGGCAGCGCCGGTGGCGGCGCGGTCAAGGCCGTCGCTAAGTGCGATGGCTCTGTCGTCTCGATCAAGATCGATCCCAAGGTGGTCGATCCGAAAGACGTGGAAATGTTGGAGGACCTGGTGCTCGGCGCCGTGACCAACGCTCTTCATACCGCCAAGAAGACGCAGGAAACGGAAATGGGCAAAATCACGGCTGGCATGAACATCCCCGGCCTCGGAATGTAAGCCGGCTTCTTGTACCGGAAGCCTGCCTTATCTTACGAGGCTTTCGGGGTGAATGTGTCGGTGTAAACTGTTATGGAGTATCCGAAACCAGTCCAGAATCTCATCACGCAACTCTCGCGGCTGCCCGGAATCGGCAAACGCGGGGCCGAGCGCATCGCGCTGCATCTATTGAAGACCGAGGCTGACGCCAGCAAACAGTTGGCGCAGTCGATTCTGGAAACCAAATCGAAGATTCACAACTGCTCACGGTGCGGCAATTATACCGAGCAGGATCCATGTGAAATCTGTGCCGGCGCCCGACGCGACCCGAAAGTAATCTGTGTAGTGGAAGGTCCAAACGACATTCTCTCAGTGGAACGCACCGGCTCGTTCTGCGGCGTCTATCACGCATTGATGGGGCGCATCTCGCCACTGAACGATATCGGCCCGGAAAAACTGCGCATCGCCGCGCTGCTGGAACGTGTCCGACGCGAGAAGCCGACCGAAGTAATTCTCGCGATGGGCGCCGACGTGGAGAGCGAAGCCACGGCGCATTATCTGTCAGAGCAACTCAAGCCGCTTGGTGTGAACGTCAGCCGGATCGGACTCGGATTGCCCGCCGGCAGCGCTTTGGAGTCGGCTGACGTAGTCACGTTGTCCCGCGCCCTCGAAGGGCGGCGCAAACTCTGATGAAAGTTCACGGCAAAGATTATCGCGCAGTATGGATGAACGGGCCGTCGCCCCGCAAAACTGGCTATGGCCACGCAGGTCACCGCGATGTCGTGGTCATTAATCAGACGCTGCTGCCGCACCGGTTCAAGTTGCTTCGCTTGAAGAACCATCGTGAAACGGCGCGCGCCATCGCGACCATGATCGTCCGCGGTGCTGGCACCATCGGCGCGACGGCGGCTTACGGCATGGCGCAGGCCGTGATTGAAGCACCGGCACGCGGATTCAGCGGGTACTTAGAGCAGGCCTATCGACGTTTGCTGCACACGCGTCCCACCGCGGTTGATCTTAAACATGCGATTGACCGTGTCCATGGTATCGCCACGGAACGGGACCGGCACGCGGCGGTGGCCGAGGCCGAACGCATTGCCGATGAGTATGTCGAACGGTCGCGGCGCATTGGCGAGGTCGGGTTGCCGCTGATCCGGAACGGCACGCGAGTGCTTACGCATTGCAACGCGGGCTGGCTGGCGTTGGTGGACTGGGGAAGCGCGACCGCGCCGATTTATCTGGCGCATCGCAAAGGCCGCAAGGTGTTTGTTTGGGTGGACGAGACTCGCCCGCGCAATCAGGGGACGAATCTCACGAGTTGGGAATTGTTGAACGAAGGCGTGCCTCACAAAATCATCACCGATAACGCCGGCGGGTTCTACATGCAACGCGGCGAGGTGGATTTGTGCATCGTCGGCGCCGACCGCATCGCAGCCAACGGAGACACCGCGAACAAGATTGGCACGTACCAAAAAGCGGTGCTCGCCCATGAGAACGGGATTCCATTTTACGTGGCCGCGCCGAGTTCAACAATCGACTGGAAATGCCCGATGGGCGCGAATATCCCCATCGAAGAACGGGACGAGGACGAAGTGCGGTTCATGAGCGGCATCCGCCTCGCGCCGCGCGGCGCGCGAGCGGCGAACCCGGGTTTCGACGTGACGCCCGCCAAATTCATCACCGGCATCATAACGGAGCAGGGGATTGTGAAGCCCGGCGAGTTGCGGAGATTGCGGTGACGCCAGTGCCACAGCCGGTGATCGAAACGGTCATCTTCGATTTGGGCAACGTGCTGATCGCGGTGGACGAGACGCGCGCGTTGGACCGGATGGCGGCGCGCACGGGCAAGACCCGGCGTGAGCTGGAGAATTACGTGATGCTCACGCCGTCCGTGAACCAGTTGGCGCGCGGCGAGTTGTCGTCGCAACGGTTCTTCGAGATCGTGCGGCAGGACACCGGGTTCGATGGCGATTTTGCCGAATTCGCACATATCTGGTCGGACATTTTCGAGCCGATCGAGCCGATGATTGTGCTGGCGCGTCGGCTCAAAAGGCAGGTGACGCGTCTAATTCTATCGAACACCAACGCGATCCACATGGATTACGTTTTTGGCAGGTTCCCCATCGTGCGTGAAGTCGAAGGGCTGGTGCTCTCCCATGAAGTCGGCTTGCTGAAACCTGACCCGCGGATTTACGAACTGACGTTGCAACGGTTTGGGTTGCGGGCCGAGCGCGCGGTGTTCATCGACGATATCCCCACTAATGTCGAGGGTGCGCGGGCAGCAGGTCTGCATGGAATCCACTATCAAAACCCCGATCAAGTGCGGCTGGAGTTGACGAAACTACGCATTGCCGGTATATAGGCATGCGACAATTCTCGGTTCCCCGGTAGCTCAATGGTGGAGCGAGTGACTGTTAATCACTAGGTTGTAGGTTCGAGCCCTACCCGGGGAGCCAATTTCCTCTTGAGGACAAGCCGGGTTTATCTCCTAAAAAGATGTAAAACACGCTTGACATGTGGCAAGGATGCTTTACATTGCCTCATATGAATAATCCTATGAACAAACCAAATCTTCCCGAAGAACTGTTTTTCGGGAAATCGTATTCGTTTCAAGCCAACCTGAAAGTGAATGGCTGGGCATTTATAGCAATGCTCGTATCCTTCGCGGGCGACGCGTTACTCAACCGTTATCAAGATTGGCCCATTGCGTTGCGGTCCATTATTGTATTGGCTCCGCTCTTGCCGGCTCTGCTTTGGGTGCAGAGTGTATCGCGATGGATACGCGGTATGGACGAACTGCATCACCGCGTGGCCTTGGAAGCGTGTCTCTTTGCGACCGTATGTACTCTCTTTATCGTTACAGCCTGGCACGTCCTGGAAACGGCGGGAGTTTTTCAGGCTGCCATTTTCCAGGCGCCAAGAGTGCATCTTAGTTCGCACTTCAGCACCTGCTCGTTTCCGATCACGCTGGTGATGTGTTTTTACTTTCTCGGCCACGTCATTTTCAACCGGCGCTACCAATGAAAAACCGACTACGCGAATTGCGGACGGCCAAAGAATGGTCGCAGTCTGATTTAGCCGAAAAGCTTGGCGTCTCGCGGCAAACCGTGAACGCCATCGAGACTGAAAGGTATGATCCTAGCCTGCCGTTGGCCTTCAAGGTGGCGCGGCTGTTCAAAAAACCCATTGAGGAGATCTTCGAGGTCGCGGACTGAACGCTCGCTCTACGGATTCGACAGCCCCGATTTCGAGAGCGCGGGTATAAAGAATACTTTGCGAAACAATTAGATTATTCTCGAATGAAGCGTATGCTTATCGTGGTCTCAGCGAGTTTCTTCACTCCGACCAGAACCTACAGCGATGCTGCTGCAGGAAGAGGCGAATGCGATGATCATCAAGGCCATAACCAGTTCGGCAATTCGAGTGGTTCACAAGCATATCGGCCTGAAGCGAGTACTGCCCGAAAACCAGTCGGTGGCGATTAAGTGTCCGGAATGTAAAACCGAATTTGGTCAGTTTGATCTGATTTGTCCTCACTGCGGATATGATCTTCGGGGGAAGTGGGACATTCATCCCGGACATGAGTCACAGCGGGCAGCCCTGCCGGACATAATAAAGGCTGTCCTACCGGATAAAAGGAAAGTGTGCATGACGATGATGGTTGGTATCCCACTTTTCATTGGTCTGGTTTGGTTGCTCGTTTGGTGCGTACGTCACATCTTTAAGTCCTAACAAATCCACTCGTGCGTGGATTCGGAACCCCAACCAAAAGTGTGCGGGAAAGGAGTCGAGAGGAAAACTGGAGCAGCGGCTGTCCCTATTGTTCCATATTCATGGTCTGCGTTATGGTTGCAGATAGTGGTTAATCGCCCGCGGCAAAAACACCGGAGGCCATTATGATTCTCAGGACTGAATTTGCTCTCGCCATCTCGTTAATAGCACTGGGAACAACACCCACGTTGGCTGTTGACGTTGAACCGGCAGCAGGCGCGCATCATACAGCTTCGATTTCCGGGAAGACGTTGAATGAGCGCCTCATTGATGCTGCACGCGACGGCCATCTGGATGAGATCAAGGCGTTGATCCATGATGGTGCAAAGGTGGACGCGCGAAATGAGCACTTTTCTACACCGTTGATTCTCGCGGCTTCGACCGGCGCAGTAGAAATCGTGCAGACCCTGCTCAAAGCCGGGGCAGATGTCAATGCCACGAACAGCAGCGGATCATCAGCCTTGATGGAGGCCGCATGGGCTGGAGATGTACCACTCGTACGCATTCTTCTCAATGCGAAGGCGCAGGTGAACCTGAAGGATGACGTGGGTCGTACCGCGCTGCACTTCGCGGCGCGCGAAGGGAAGATCGAGATCATGGAACTCCTGCTGGCTGCGGGGGCCGATCCGTCAGCTCAAGATTCCCGCCTCTTTGGGACGCCGCTTCACCACGCCGTCATCGGGGGGAACACCGACGCAGTCCGCTGCTTGCTGAGACACGGCTGTTCCGTAAATATGCGCGACAACTACGGCGCAACACCACTACACAGCGCAGCAATTGGACAAAATGCGGACACGAACATGGTCAAGACCTTGTTGGAAGCCGGGGCGGACATCGACGCGCCGACCGCCACCGAGGGTGAAACACCGCTGATGTGGGCAGCTGTGTTTTCGCAACAAATCGCGGCACTCCAGTTTTTGATCCAATCCCATGCGGACGTAAACAAAACCGACAACCAAGGTTGGACCGCTCTAATGCTTGCCAAGTCCGCAGAAAAGGATGAGGCGGTAAAAATCCTAAAACAAGCTGGGGGTAAGGAGCACACTAATCTGTCCTACGCAGCCGCCACTGGTGATCTTGCCGCCGTCAGGTCGTTGCTAATGGAGCATGGAACAAATCACCCAAGCAAGACAGAACTTGGTGACGCGCTCTGCTTGGCCGCCCAGAAGAACCACGACGCTGTCGTGAAGGAATTGCTTGCCCACGGTGCTGACCCGAACACACGGATAAACGGAGATTGGACGCCGCTGCTCTTTGCATGTCGGGACAATGTGGGAATTGCCCGTCAACTTCTCGCCGCCGGGGCGAATGTAAACGAGGCGAGAATCTACAACGAAACCACACCCGGACCCACACCTCTCATGTATGCGGCGGCTAGCATGCCGACGGAGTTTCTGAACGAACTCATTTCCAAAGGCGCTCACGTGAACCAAACGATCGAGCATGGCGACACGGCGGCCGGGTGGGCGGCACTGGGCGAAAAACTTGAAAACATGAAGGTTCTGCTAAAGCACGGAGCGGAGATTAACATTCATGTCGGCAGGCCCGATGGGTATCCGGGGTGGCCTCTCATTACAGCCATCTCGCGAGGCGATGTAAAACTTGTCGAATTCCTGCTCGCTCATGGTGCGGACATCAACAACGGAGGCGGCCACGGCAAGACGCCGTTGATGTATGCCGTGGAAAATGGCGAAGCGGATGTCGTCAAACTCCTGATTGCGCGTGGCGCCAATGTGTTCGCGCAGGCAGACTACGACTGCAACAATACAGCGCTCAAACTAGCCGAAAATACCGACAAGAGCGAGATTGCCGGGCTGTTGCGTATCATGGAGTTTGAGAACCGCAATCCCAGTGACCCGCGACGCTGGGGATCGAAACTGAAGCGCGCGCTGGTCGAATCCACCAGTGCGCAGGTCGACAATCACCCACCAGACAACACCGCATTGCTGAAGTTGACGAAGGAAATCGTTGCGGCTCTTGATGCTCCCTCGGTGATGAAGGTCGACGCGAGATACCTTGCGGCAATGGCCCGCCTGGAAACGCTGAAATCATCTGGCGCAGTCAGCAATGCAACCGCGCGCACGGAGGTGGAAGCCGACATTCGTGAACTCCAGAAGGATTATCCCGATGATGTTCGCACTACCGTAGTGCAGCAGAAGTTGGAGACGATGCTCGTGTCGGGTGCCGGGGCGCCGCTCAACTTGAAGTTCCGAGCGGTGGACGGCACGGACGTTGATTTGGCGAAGCTTCGCGGCAAGGCCGTACTGGTGGATTTCTGGGCGACGTGGTGCGGCCCGTGCCGGGCGGAAATTCCCAACGTGGTCGCCACGTATAATCGGCTTCACAAAGATGGTTTCGAGATCATAGGCATCTCGCTCGATCAGAACAAGGAGCGGTTGGTCAATTTCACGAAACAAGCCGACATGACATGGCCGCAGTACTTCGACGGTAAGGGCTGGGATAACGAGATCGTCACCCGCTATGAGATTAAGTCCATGCCCGCAATGTGGCTTTTGGATAAGAAAGGCCTCGTGCGTTCCACCAAGGTTGGGGGCGATACCCTTGCGGCGCAGGTCAAGATGCTGCTGGCGGAGTAGAGAGGTAGTGCCCTCATACTGTCGTCAATACGCATGGCGGCGAGTAGACGGGTCAACTCCGCACTCGTGACAGAAAGGGCACAGGCTCAAGTCTTGCCCGGGGAGCCAATTAGTAGAAAATGCGAATTGATTTCCCCCATTTGCGAAATGCTTGCCAGAAGATCACATGCATTTGCGGTTTCCGGCGGCCGATCCACGGCTGCGTCGCATAATTTTTAAGGCGTTGCACTGCCGTCCGAGCCCATTTTGGTGGTTGTTACCAGCAGCACGATACCAGCGACAAATATGCTCACGTCGCTGACCGGTATGACAACTGCTTACATATAAATGCGATAAGGGGAGAATTGCTATGATTATCGAGAGCGCGACTGAGTCAGCATTTCGAGTTATTCAACCGCAAGGTGTTCATCCGCATATTGGTCTAAAGCTGCCGCCGTCCGCAAACCTGCCGACGGCGATTACGTGTCCGGAATGTAAGAACGAATTTGGCCAGTACGAGACGATTTGCCCTCACTGCGGATACGATCTCCGGGGGAAACGGACCACATACGTGGGACTGCGGACAGCTTCGCCGAGCGGAGTAAATACTGATACACCGTCTGGAAGGAAAGCGGGCGCAATGACGGCTGGGGTTCTGGCTGGCCTTGGTCTGATTTGCATGCTCATTTGGTGTGTCCGGCACATTTTCGCATCCTAACCGACAGTGGCGGTTCGCAAGAACCACAGCACCTCAATGGTGGAGTTTGAAAAGCTGGAACCCTTGAGCTTCGCAAATCGTTCAGTTGGCGGAACCGCTGCCCAGTTTGGATTGTCTTTCCTGCAAAACTTCTTTGTGGCTCAAGAAGCAGTTTAACAACAAAAGCAATCGGGGCGGTCGTTTTGACCGCCCCGACGCAATTATGACCTGATTTACTTGCCCTTGGTTGAGGCCCGCCATTCCTCGATCAGTTTTGCAGCGCTTTCGCGTCCGCCCAAACCGAATGCTAGCGCAACGGCCACGGCCACGGCTCCAAGCAGCAGGCCGAACGCCAGATTGACAATCTCGTTGGCGATGTCCATCTGACGCAACGCCATCGCGCCTGCCAACACCAAGACGACGACGCGGGCGGCTGTAGCAAGCATGCCCGCATTGGCGCGACCACTCTCCAGCACGGATTTGGCCACGACGTTGGCCAGGAACATACCGACGCCCAGGATGATCAAGCCCATCAGGATATGGCCGCCGAAAACCAGCAGCTTAGCCAGCAGATCCGCCAGCGTATCAAACTTCAGCATGCGGGAGGCTTCGATGCTGGCCAGTATCATAATGGTGGCCAGCGCCAACATACCAACGATCGCCGCCGGAGTTTTTCCGCCTTGCGTTGGTTTCTTGGTGATTCCGAGGTTGATGAGCACGTTATTGAAGCCCATGCCCGCCAGGACGTTGGTTACCAGCGTCGCCACGATGCGCGCCACGATATAGGAGATCACCAACACCAACGCCGCGCCGAACATCAACGGCAGCGCGTCCATGATCTTGCCCAACATCGCGCTGGCCGGCTGCGTTACCGCATCCAGCTTCAACGCACTAAGCCCGGCGATGATAACGGGGATGAGGATGAGAACGTACAACACCAGACCAATCAATCCCGAGAGTTTCAACTCGCCTAGTGTTTCCGACAAACCCAATCGGTCGCTTAGCCGATCCAGTCCGGCCGCCGCCAGAAGGTTGCTGACCACCTGTCGGATGAGGCGAGCGAGGAACCAGCCGATCAGAATGATAAGGCCGGCACCTATAATGCTTGGCACAAAGTCAAACACCCGGTTGAGAAGCGTCTTGATAGGCTCGAGTGCGCCTTGCAAGCGTAGCGCGTCGAGAATGAGCGGCAGAAACAGAATAAACACCACCCAGTACACCACGTCTGACAGCGTCTTGCTCAACGGGGCGCACTTGGTTTTGGTATCAGCTTGTCCGCAGGCAAGGCGTTCATCAAGCTTGGCGCCTTGCAGGGTGACCAACATCACGCGCCGCAATACAGTTGCCAACATCCATGCGATCAGCAGCAGCACGCCCGCGCCGAACAGACTCGGCAGATAGGCGAAGGTGGTGTCCAGCAGTTTGTTGAGCGGCCCCGTGATCGCCGTCAGCTGTAACGCTTGGAAAAACTCAACCAGCACGAATATCATCAACAGGTAAAACACGCCCTTGCTGATTGCGTTCTCCACCGGCACGCTTTTATCTGCTTCGTCACCGAAGAGAAGTCGCGTTAGCCGGCTGTCCAGTGTAGTGCGCCGCAGTGCCATGCGCACGAGTGCCGCCACCACGAAGGCAATCAGAAAGCCGATAACCAGTATGGCGATGGGGCCGATAAGATTGGGAAGGTACGCTACGATCAAGTCGAGCGCCCTGTTGAACATCTCTTGCATGAGACACCTCCTGTAGAAGTTGGTTTAACGACTTATCAACTCTGCCCACCGAGCGAGCTGCCGCTAAAGATGTAACGATTGTCAGTATAGAGAATTCCATTCATTATGTCGAGCAGTTTTACCAAATGTTAGGCACCTCGGGCGCATATGGATATCACCGCCTACGCCGTCAATCATTCCGCTCGGGGGGCCGCCGCCCGGTTCGGATTGCCTTTTTAGCTCTTTCCTGCCATTCTCTACAAGTTAGCGCGGCATGAGGCGGCCAGTCGCCCTGCTTGCGATATAATGATCAGAACGATGACTGATATCAGGAGACATATGGCAATTCCGGCAAAGATCGTCTTACTGAGCTTGCTCGTCGCATGTTTGACGGGTTGCGCTACCGTCCAAACGGAATCCAGCACCACCGATGATCCGTTGCGTCCTCGTCTTGTGAATGGTTCTTACGAGAAGATCCTTCAACTAGCGGAGCAATGCGCCCACAAGGCGTTTCCCAATGGCAACGTTAGCAGTGAATACAATATGGGAGTTATTACGGTCTCGGATTACTCGCTTTTGACCGGAGAAACGGTGCTGCAGATCAAGATTACCGGCAGGCAGAACGGCTCTGTCCTGTTGGAAGTATTGGCCCGTGGATTTGGTTCACAGGAGGGCAACTTTTCCGGGGCACAACGACGTGATATCGAGACATTTCTCAGGGTTTTCGACCAAGCATATGGCATTGAGGATCAGCAGCCACGCCCGCAGGACAGATAGTCAGCCTCCAACCTAATAATCTCCATGCTACCCCCCGTCGTGTGCCGCCACACGCCCGCCAATGTCATTGACTCGGTTATAGCGACTGCCTTATACCATCGGGCGCCAAGACACAGCGCGTCGGGGCCGCGGCGCGAAGAAAGGATTACCTTCATGGGAACGGAAAACACGCAATCTCAGAACGTCCAAACGCTGCGCACGTTGCCCGGCGACGATGTGCGCCAGATTATGTGGCGGTTCGCCGACCGCTATGATTTGCAGATGATGGTGCAATCCACCCGCGCCGTCGCGCGCGGTCCGGTTGCGCGCCTCGTCGCCGCCGGCGGGCGCAACACACACGACTGGACGCCGGAGAAGGCGGCGTTATTAAAGCATTTTGACGAGTCAGGCATCACCGCGGCGTTCATGGATCCTGCCGAGGGTGGCTATATCGAAGGTCCGAAGAACCTTGCGCTTGCGCTGTTGGCGTTTGAGTTGTCGTGGGTGGACGCCGGTTCGGCCACGGCCAGTCTCGCCGGCAACCTCGGCTTGTCGCCAATCCACGAACGCGGCACGCCGGAGCAGCGCGCGTATTATATGAGCCGCGCCGTGCCGCCCAAACCGGGCGAGAACCGTCAGCCATGGCGGTACGCGTTCGCGTTGACAGAGCCGCTGCCGTTTGTTGGCGTCGACACTGGCATGCTCTGCGGCAAACTGCGCGTTGCAGAGTGGAAGGAAGGCCAGGAACCAATTCTGCAAGTGGACAAACGCGGACGATTCATCACGAACATGGGTTATGCCAACGTCGTGACCGTCGCGGTGGATACTGACGACCCGCGCATCAAAACCAGTTGCATGATCACCTTGGAGGAAACCGATCCCGGCGTGTTCGACCGTGGCGCTCCCACGAAGAAACTCGTGCACCAACTTTCTTCGACGTGCGACCCGGTGTTCAATCTCAAAGTTCCTGCCAGTCGGATCATCGGCGGCTATACCGTCAAGGACGGCGTCATCATTCCTAAATATTCGCACGCGGAAATCATCGAGGCGGTCTTCCGTCGCACGCGCGTGACCGTGGCGCTGATGAGCTCGGCAAAACTGCTGTCCGCAGTCGAGCCGGTCATTCGCTACCAACGCGGCCGGTTCCGCGGCGGCGGGGCCGGTCAGCCGGGCACTCCGCGTTACGACCTCGGTCTCCAGCAAAAAGAAGACGCCCTGCACCGGCTCATCGACGTCTGGGCGATTGGCGAAGCCAGCGCATCGCTCGGTTTTGAAGCAGCGCGCATCTTCGACCAGCTCGATCCATTGGAAAAAGTCAAAGATCGCATCCTGGAAGAAAAAGGTCTGGCAGGCCGCGCGGCGTTCAAAGCGCTTACCAAGTCCGCGCAGGACGGCGTTGAATTGTTGAAGCTCGCGGCGCAACCGGCGGCGCAGCGTGATGCCGCGCGGTTCGACGCGCTGCAGAACGATCAGCTAGTAAAATTCGCCATACTCGATTCGCTGGCCAACGTTTTCTGTCCCGCATGCAAACTCTGGAACACCGGTTACGGCGCGACGATGATGCGCGAGGCCGTGAGCCTGATGGGCGGCTACGGCATCACCGAAGATTGCCCCGGATTCCTGCCGATGAAATGGATGGACGCGCAACTCGAAGCCACGTACGAAGGTCCCGAAGCCGTGCAGCGTCTTCAACTCTCCATCACGATGGGCAACGAACTGTTCCTCGTCCAATTCCAGCAATGGATTGCCGACCTGCGCCACTGCGCCGACAAAAAACCCGGCACCGGCGCCGGTGCTCTTGCCACCGCGATGGAACTCTGGCTCTGGACGTTCCGCCATCTCCAGTCCGCCAGTGACGCCGCCGGTGCCAAGCTCTACCACAAAACGCGGCAGGGTGTGACGTTTGCGTTGGCCGATGCATTGGCTTGGTTGCTCGCAGCACGCCAGTTTCTCCTCGACGTCCGCGAACTCGAGGTAAAAGGCGCAGAAAATCCAGCGATGGCGGATGGTTTACCGGGACTTGTCAGCTTCTACACCGATCTCGGTCAGGTTCAATGCGCCCGCGCTGCCGGCGAAGTTGGCCGCATTTGCGCCGAACTCGTATTCGGTTACCGGCGCGAAACAGCGCCCGATGCAGTCGCCGAATTCGCCGCCATGCGCGTGAAACTCGACGGCACGCTTGCCGGTTCCCGCCTAGCCAAGGACCGCGCCGCCGAAGCGCTGACAAAGGTGATGATCCCAGAAGCGTTGGATTATCCAATGTGAACAAGGAGGAACCATGAAACGATGGGCTGCAATTACGGTTTTGTTGTATCTGGCTGTGGCACTTAGTCTTGCCGTGCCACTCTACTTGGATTGTTTCAGTGGGTGGGGGCATAACCCTCAAGGGCTTGATGATGCCCTTGCCCTAATTCGGCATTGGGCGTTTTGGACCTGGATCGGCGTTTCGGTGATCGGTCAGATTGCTCTGTTGACCGTGCCCGTTGGCGTCGCCGAACGGCGCCCGCAAGCGCGTCGTCGTCTGCTGGTGCCTGTCATCACTGCTTCGTTCCTGCTCGGATTCCTTTGCGTGAGCGCAATCGGATGTGTGGCCGTTAGCATTTGGAAGGACGATGGATTCAAGATATTCAAGATTTTCGGCGAGAAAGACTGGCAGGGATGGACGGCTCTAGCTTTGTACGTTTGCGTGTTGTGGACCATCTGGGCGACAGTTTTTTACCGTTTTCTAAAGAAGGATGACCCGACCACATTAATTACCCGTTTAATGCGCTGGTTGCTGCGCGGAAGCATTCTCGAATTGCTCGTGGCGGTGCCGAGCCATGTCATCGTGCGACACCGTGACGATTGCTGCGCACCGGCGATGACGTTTTGGGGAATCGCGGCCGGCGTGACGGTAATGTTGCTATCGTTCGGACCCGGCGTGTTTTTCCTGTTTGTGGAACGGATGCGACGGCTTCAGCCCAAAGTGGATGACGTAAAAAAACAATGACCACGGAATCAACAGTCGAACGTCAGAAGATGGATGTGGACATTGTATGCGTCGGGTTCGGACCGGCGACGGGCGGTTTTTTGACGACGTTGAACCGTGAATTGGTCAACTCGGACGGGACGCCGAAACTGGAGAGCGCGGTGTCGCCGGGGATGCCGCCACAGATCATCTGCTACGAGCGAGCCGATGACATCGGGTTCGGCGTGTCGGGGGTGGTCACGCGGGCGCGCGGGATTCGCCAGACGTTTCACGATCTCGATCCGTCAAAGATCCCAATGTGCGCGCCGGTCAAGCATGAGAAGATGCTGTATCTTCTCGACCCGATTGGCGTCAGCCGCCGGTCGCTGACCCTATGCGGGGCGGACAAGCTGATTCGAGCATTCAAGCGCGTGCTACCGTTCGAGTTGGACGCGCTGGCGCTGCCGTATATCCCGCCGTACCTGCGCAAGCACGACGGAATCGTCATGTCGATCGGGCAGTTCAATCAATGGGTTGGCGCCCAGTTGATGAACGCGGGCACGATGCAAATCTGGCCCGGCACACCCGTGGCCGAACCGCTTTTCGAAGGCGACCAGGTCACCGGCGTTCGGCTGGTTGATCAGGGAGTAAACAAACAAGGCCAGCCCGATGCCAATTACATGCCAGGCATGGATATTCACGCGGCGTTGACGGTGGTAGGCGATGGTCCGGTTGGACCGGTCGGAAGTGAACTCGACGAACATTTTGGGATGCCGCAGGGCCATTACAAACACGACTGGGCCATCGGCATGAAGATGGTTGTGAACCTTCCAGAAAACTGTCCGCTTGAGCCGGGCACGGTCTTACACACGTTCGGATATCCCGAACCCGAGATATTCGGATTCCTCTACGTTTCTCCCGACCGCGTTGCGTCGCTGGGAGTTTTCGTGCCGTCGTGGTTCGACACGCCGATCCGCAGCGCATACCGCTATCTCCAACATTGGATGATGCATCCGTATCTCTGGCGTTATCTGAAAGGCGGCACGCTTCGTTCGTGGGGCGCGAAGACGCTTCAGGAATCGGGCCGTCGAGGCGAGCCGCATCTCGTTGGTAACGGTTATGCCCGTATCGGCGAGGGTTCGGGAGGCACCAATGTTCTCACGGGCAGTGGTGTGGATGAAGCGTGGACGACCGGTGTCCAATTGGCCGAGGCCGTTATCGAGTTGCTGAAAGAGAAGAAGCCGTTCACGAAGGAAAACCTCGAGGCTTCATACGTGAAACGTCGCCGGAACAGTTGGGTTGAGGTGGAAAACCGGATCGCCGAGAAATCGCGCGACGGTTTTCATCGCGGTGTCGTCACCGGCTTGATCGGCATGGCGCTGGCCGGCGCGACAAAAGGGAAACTGACTCTTCCAATCAGGCCGCGTCGTCCCAGCGAACACACACCGAGCCTGGCCGAGTATTACAAAGGTCGCGTCCCGCTTGCTGAGGTCCAGAAGATTCGCCATGAGTGCGCCGCTAAAGGGATTGGCGCTAACAATGCGCTCATGGACAGGGCAGGTTGGCCGGCGATCCCGTACGACGGTAAACTCCTCGTCTCGCACCAGGATGCCCTGTTGATGGGTGGCAAAGTCCAAGCCCCGGGCGGCTTCGCCGACCACATCGTATTCTTGTACCCGAACCTCTGCGAACAGTGCGGCACGAGGATCTGCATTGAGGTCTGTTCAGGCCAGGCCATCACGCCCGGCATGGACGGCCTACCGACGTTCGACCGTGAAAAATGCATCCACTGCGGCGCATGCGTCTGGAATTGCCCAATCCCGCGCCCCGAAGACGCCGAGCGCTCGGTCGTCGAATTCCGCGCCGGTGCCGGCGGCCTCCATTCGGCAGAGAACTGATTTTCGTGGGCGGATTTTCACTATTGACCGCCCCATTTACCCTTACGATGAACCTTCGACAGATTGTAATTGGGACGCGGAAACTTTTTTAGTAATCTCAACACTATGAAAACATTCATTCTTGCTCTGGCTGTTGTCTTCTTGTTGCCGGTTCTACCCGTTCAGGCTGCTTCTCAAGAGGAAGAAACCAGATTCCTCAGTGCCGCCAAAGACGCCTTCGCGAAGCACGATGCGGATGCCTTGGTCGCCATGACTTGCTGGGATCGTGTGCCTGACAAACTCAAGAAAGATGGAAAGCAGCAATACGTGGGAGCTGTTGCGGCGCCGGTCGCGGACATCAAGCTTGTAAATCCAGACCCGAACCACTCAAATCTTGAGTGGAAGAAGAATGCGGACCCACGGTTTGTTGAGCTTGGCATCGGGTGGAAGGAGACTGGCGTTATTTATCGCTTGAATCTTCCGGTCGTCAAACAACTGAAGATCACATTTGCACCCCAAAAGTTCAGTGACGGAACTTCGCTCACCATCGACTGCGCATATCCCGTCGGCGAGAAGGACGGGAAATTGTATTTGGTAGAGCCGGCACCTGTAAAATGACACGCGATTTATGCCCCGAAAAAATTACCTGCTCGGCGGAATAGTCCTCTGCGTTTTCCCCGCGATGGTTCTTTTCATCGAGCATGTCAATGGCAAGTTGGATAAATTACCATTGGAGGTGCTGATTTTTCTCGTTCTGCTTTTTGTCTGTGGCATTTGGACTGTGATGTTGAGCCTGTTCAAATTAGACGAAAAAGGCGCGTTGTCTTGGATTGTCGGCGCGGTTGTGGCGCTTGGTTTCGCTGTGTTCGCGTGTTTGGGTGCATGGCGCTGGAAAGAGGGTTGGAGTGGCGGTATTCCCTTCATTCCTCATGCATGGAATCAGATCATAGCTCGGTTGTTGTTTGCGCTCGGCGGCTTGCTTGCAACGGTTATGGCGGTCGTTTTTTTACGTAAGGCTATCAGGAAGCATCGTGAAACGGGGTAAACTTTTTTACGGCTGAATTGACAGGAGCAGAATTAATGAGCACTGGATATCAAATCGTCGTATGCGGCAGCATCGTACCGGACCCGCTGCAGACATTGGAGCCAGTGCCGGGCCCGTTGCTAAAAAACGAAATGATGTTGCCTGCGATTCTCGATCCGTGGGCGAGCCACGCGCTGTTCGAGGCGGCCAATCTCGCCAAGACCGCTTCCGGCAGCAAGGTCTGGTTGGTCAGTCTTGGTCCAAAAGCCAAACTCCAACAGGTCATGATGACCGTTGCACAGAAAGCTCCATTCGAGTTGGTCGCGCTCGATGGGTCAGCCAGCGGGTTTACCGAAGCAGCCGATGCGGCAGCGGCATTGGCGGATGCAATCAAGGCGATTCCCGGTATCGACATGTCGAAACTGCTGGTGTTCGGCGGCTGGGAATCAGCATCGCGCGGCGCAGGCGCAACGATGCAGATTGTCGGCGAACGGCTGGGTATCGTGAATCAATTTCAGGGCGTTGACCAACTCACCGTTGGCGCGGACGGTTCATTGGAAATTCTAGAACGCGTTGAAGGCGGCAAATATCAGGTGTCGAAGTGCGTTGGGGCGCCTGCAGTGCTCGGTTGGTCGACGGGTAATCTGCCGGAGCCGCCGAACAATCCGCAGATCGGGATGACGAACATGCGCGCAATCATGACGGCGCTGCAAAAAGCCAAGCCGACGAAAGTCGGAGCGGAAGGCGTGAAATTTGTCAGCGTCGCGTTGCCCAAGCAACAGCGCCAGACCAAGATCGTAAAAGATATTTCTGCCGACGAGATCGCGAAAGATATCGTGGCGTGGATTTCGGAAGGATAGCCGCAAAAATGCGCAAGAGGCGCAAGAACCATGACTGAAAAGGAAATCTTTGCTCTGTGCGATAAGGTGCGAGAAGCAGCATTCTCGCTGCATCGGTTCTTGCGCCAAGGGCATTTGGAGAAGGTTTACGAAAATGGGTTGGCGCATCGGTTGCTCAAGGCAGGCATCCATGTCGAACAGCAACACGCTCTACAAGTTCGCGACGAGGACGGCACGGTTCTGGGTGATTACATCGCCGACCTTCTCGTGGAGAACGAATTGATTGTGGAGTTGAAGGCTTGCAGGACGCTGGCTGACGAACATGTGGCGCAATTGCTCGGTTACTTGCGCGGTTGCCGCATGGAGCACGGTTTACTGATCAACTTCGGCGCACCGAAACTGCAAATCAGGAAATTCGCCTTGTCGGAGGCGAAATGACTTTGAGTTGCTATCCAACAGAACATCGTTCGGCTGAGAATGTCTTGTTGGCCGCAAGAAGGCACAAAAGCCGCAAAGATTTGCGGCGGGCATTTTTTGCGTTTCTTGCGCCTCTTTGCGGCGATTCCACCTGTTGTGGTTGCGGCTAAAAAGTGAGGTAAAAAATGGAAACGATTTTAGTTCTTGCACACACGGAAGCGGATGGTTCGCTGGCCAAGTCCGCCCGCGAAGCGCTGCACGTGGCAGCCACGTTGAACAAAGCGCTTGCGGATTCAAAATTCGTCGTGGGACTGGTTGGCGAAGACGTTCAAGCGGCGGCGAATTCCATTGCTGCATGTCCGTCTGCGAAGTATTTCGGCGTTGCCGGCAAAGATTTCGGCCAGTCACGGTACGCCACCGACTCCGCCGCGGCGGAAGCGATTTGCAAAGCGGCCCAAGCCACGCTGGTCATCGCTCCGGCGACTTCGCGCTGGAATCGCACGCTGCCCGGCGTGGCAGAGCGCGTTGGCGGACGCGTGGACACGCATGTCACGGAAGTTTCGTTAACCCCGACAGCCGGTGTCGGGGTAAATCGCTGGTATTACCGCCAGCGCATGGAGGCCACGCTCACCCGCGTGCAACGCCCGTGGTTTGTGCTGGTTGATCCCGGCAGCCAACCTGCGTGCCAGTGCGGCGCGGGCACAGCCAAGATTGAAGTGGTAGCCGTCAACCTGCCCGACACCTGCAAACGAACCACGGTGATCGGAATCCGCGCGCCGGCCGCCGACCAGCAGACAATCCGGCCCGATGCAAAGGTGTTGTTCGTGGCGGGCGCGGGCTGGACGAAGAAACAGGCCGATGGACAAGCCCACGCGCCTGAGGCGGGTAAGTTGATCTTGGAATTTCTTAATCTTACCAAGGCGTCATTGGGCGGGAGCAAGTCCGTGGTGGATTTGAGTGGAGAAGGACAGGCGGTCTTGCCGTTCATGACGCACTTGAATCAGATCGGACAAACCGGGGCCACTCCGCGGCATCCGAAAGGACTGTCAACTTGTTGTCATGGAGAAGAACCGCACGCAGTCGGCTGGCGGTTCGTCAGTGAACGCCGGGCCGTCAATCTCGATCCAAACTGCGGCTGGGCCCACGGCAAAGCCGACGTGCTTTACGTCGCCGACGCGTTCGAGGTCATGCGCAAAGTAAACGCACTGCTGGCAGCGAAGAAGTAACGATAAAGCTGAGCGACGGGTGCTTGCACGCGTTCGCCCCGGTGGATAGTTGGACTATTTCGGCGCGAAGCCAATAGGACTGTTCACCTCGATCTCCACCACAGTCCCTGCCGGATCTGCAATCCTGTCGGGATCAACTGGGCACGCTTTCGGATAGGTGTTGGTTAAAACACTGAACTTGTGCTTCTCAGGAAGATCGCCCTTCTGGAGTAACTGCCTCAGTACATCTTTGCCAAGCTCGAACAACACTTTGGGAACATCATCGTCCATAAGCTGCCAGTTGATGGTCATCCACGCCGAAATCTCGGCATCAAGTGTATGACTCGACATTTGCGGCTTTTCGCGAGGTGACCCCACCAAGTCGCTGTCAACGACAGTGTAGGGAAATCGCCATACGATACCGTCAAGACCTGGCGGTGTGATGTTTCTTGGTTTTCCAAACCGCAGTGTCTTCATCTTCATTGTTTCTTCATAGCTCCTTGTCAGTCTACGTCGCCGACACCTTCGAAGTCATGCGCAAAGTCAACGCGCTGCTGGCGGGGAAGAAGTAACATCTCGCTTCAGCGAACGTTATGACCGCGGCGTTTAGAGCGTATGGTGAAAGCGATGGTTCGGCGTTTGTGTTTACTCTCGCCGAAGGTTCTTGTGTCGAAACCGTACTTATGAGCTAAGATGATGACATCACCTGTTGAACCGTACGAGTCGCGGCCGAGGAGCATCGTACCTTTCATGATCGGGAAGCGACATATGTCGAAGACCACCCAAGAGAGGAACGCAAGAATGTCTCCGATAGCTTGTCGAGCATGCTTGGGTTCAAAAATGCCGAAATAGATTGGATAGTTTCGTGCCCGGGTTCTGGTCACATTGATTTCGACATCTTTACCGTTATTTGTAAGAATGCCGGCAGCCTCTCTTGGCTTTGGATGAACAAATTCATTTCGACATTTTACTACGTCTTTTATATTCGCGTACAAGTTGCTGCCTCGGTCTAGCTTCTTTCCATAAGCCATGCACACTACCTCGAATTTTAATAGGGTAGGCAACCTCTCCAGATCTTCGTAGAGTGGAACGCTTGTTTTGAGCCCAAGGAGCAGAGCGTTGGCCGCAGACTCAAGCGCATTTGCGGCAAGAAGGAAGGCGTATCGGCACTGCATACCAGCTTCGACATAGAGCCAATTTCGCCCGGCGCTATCATCCTGGCTTTCCTCCGCCTTTTCGAAGGAGGCAAGACCAAATCTAAGTGCCGCAAAGGCTTCACACATGTGTTCGTGATAAGTGTCTATCGTTATGCGAGGTTCTTTCATTATTGCCGCATATCAACGTCCTCAATACAGACTCTCTTAATCCTATCATGATGCTCCGCCTGTGTTGAACCGTCAACCCGCATTTGGTTTATTTGCCGGTTCACAAACAAGAAAAAGAGTAGCCGCAAAGCCGAAGACGCCGCATGTCGTGCTGCGGCAAAGGCGCAAAAGGCTCCCGCGACGATCAATGGACAGGATGACCCAGCGGCGTTCCGTAAGCGGCGATATTCGTTTGCATGGCGGCGCTCAAGTGCTTGACCAGCTCCGCATTGAACGCATGCGACGTCGTATCGGTCCAGGTGTTGGTGCCGCCGCTATCCCGATAGGCGGCGATTGCGTACCCGCGCGAATGCGCCGCGGGCGACCCGGCCTTGACCTTGGGATCGACATCGGTCGTCATGATGGAAATTGTATTGTCGCTGTTGCGGAGGATCTCCCAGGTGCGGAACTGCTGAGGAAAGTCCCGCAGCGAGGAGGTTTCGACCTCCCAGAAGCCATTTTCCGGATGGGCCGGGTCAGATGACGGTTGCGGTGTCACCGTGTTCACATGGCGATGCCCCGCCATCAACAGGATGAGATTCGGATAGTTGTGGAGTGTGGCGATCAAGTTTGTGTCGGTGTAAGCGGAGTAGGGGGAGAATTGCGGAGCGCTGTTCGTATCGAAGAGGCCCGCTTGCGGATTGATGGGGATATGAGCCGCGAGGATCATGAGCTGGTTCGAATCCTGCCCCATCTGAAGTTCGTTGGTGAGCCAGGCGTAGCGTTCCACGTCCACCCAGCCGGCGCCGTAAAAATATACATTGCCGTTAGGTGTGATTGATTTACAGATATCGTCGAGCACGATCACCTTGATCGGCATGTCCGCCATCGGCTCGAACGTATAGCAGCCAGAATTGCTAGCAATGTTGGCTTGCG
>Ga0187885_10000664_pt1 | contig 41013 bp, 49 predicted proteins | sample June2016WEW_20_1_3_FD_132970 | JGI IMG/M metagenome (GOLD analysis project Ga0187885, IMG submission 132970) | Peatland microbial communities from SPRUCE experiment site at the Marcell Experimental Forest, Minnesota, USA - June2016WEW_20_100 | ecosystem: Environmental > Terrestrial > Soil >...
CGCCAAGTTCTGGACCATCACCCCGGAGACGGTAAAGGGCGAAATCGTCCAATTCCCGGCGCAAGCGGCCGCATGAGCCGGGACCCCCAGCGCCCCAGCGACACCGGGAAAGTCCGCCGCGCCAGGGTCGACGTGGCGGACGTGTGGGGGGTCTAACAACCCCCAAAATCACGGTTGACAAAATAGCATAAAAAACTATATTTTGTCAACCGACATGAACACCGACCACAAAGTTACTTTCGCCAAGCGGTTGGAGCAGGCCCGCAAAATGCGTGGCCTGTCCCTGCGCGCGCTGTCGCAGGAAGTGGAGGGGGCCGTCAGCTACGCCGCCCTTCACAAATACGAAAAGGCCGAGATGCTGCCCGGCAGTGACGTACTCGTGGCGCTGGCGGGCGCCCTGAAGCAGAGCGCGGACTTCTTCTTTCGCCCGCTGACCGTGTCGCTCCAAAAAGTCGAGTTCCGCAAACGGGCCACCATGCCCGTGAAGCAAAAGGAGGCGGTCAAGGAACAAGCCCGAGACTTCTTCGAGCGCTACCTGGAAGTGGAGCAGTTGCTCGGTTTGGACATGGGCTTCGAGAACCCGCTGACCGGCATGGTCATTCGCGCACCCGCAGACATCGAGACTGCGGCGGAGAAGCTGCGGCAAAAATGGGATCTGGGCGGGAGTGCCCTGCCCAACGTCCTGGAAATGCTCGAAGAGCATCAAGTGAAAATTTACGACCTGGAAGCGCCGGACAAGTTCGACGGCATGTCGGGATGGGCGGGGAAGATTCCCGTAGTGGTCGTGAACCGTCGCTTTCCCGCTGACCGTAAACGCCTCACCGCCCTCCACGAGTTGGCCCACTTGATTCTGGAGTTTGACAAGGATCGTTTTACCACGAAGGACATTGAACGCCTGTGCCACGCGTTTGCCGGAGCGGTGCTGATGCCACGGGAGATTTTTCTGGCGGAGTTCGGCGCCAAGCGCGACGCGGTCAGTTGGAACGAACTGTTCGAGTTAAAGCGCGATTTTGGCATCTCCATCGCCGCTACCATGGCGCGGGCGCGCAATCTGAAACTCATCACCGAGAAACACTACATCCGGTTCAACGTCGCCTTGAACGCCAGAGGATGGCGCAACCCCGAACCCGTGGAGTTCCCCGGCCCCGAGCAATCCAACCGGTTTGAACAACTGCTGTATCGGGCGGCTTCCAGCGAACTGGTCAGTCTTTCGAAAGCCGCGAGCCTCGCCGGCAAACCGCTGGCGGCTTTCCGGGAATCCCTCCAGCTCGTGCCATGATTCTTGCGATCCAGGATGCGAACATTCTGATCGACCTCCAGAAGGCCGGATTGTTGGAGGCGTACTTCCGCCTCGGCATCGAAACCCACACGACGGACCTCGTGCTGCTGGAAGTGCGCCCATCCGTGGCGGCGTTTGTCCTGACGGGCCAACTCCGGGTGAAGACGATCACAGGAACGGAAATGGCCGCCTTGCTGGCTTTCAAAGCCCTGCAACCGCCCAGTCTGTCGTTGGAGGATTGCTCCGTGTTTCAACTCGCCCTGCAACTCCCGGCCATTCTCCTGACGGGCGACAATAGACTCCGTCTTCACGCCGAGAAGGCCAAGGTGGAAGCGCACGGCATTCTATGGTTGTTGGATCTGCTGGTCGAAGACGCGATCCTCGACCTGACCACGGCAATTTCGTGTCTGGAGCAGTTGATGAAGACGAACCCTCGGCTGCCCATTGACGAATGCCAGCGCCGTCTCAAGCTATGGGCGGCGGGTCGCCGCATCGCCATCCGCCGACCGACCACCAGCTAAGCCCTCACCCGAACAAATCCTTCCGCAGGACCAGCAGGGCGGCGAAGTCCTCGGGCCGTAGCTCGTTGAAATCCGTCTGCAGGACCTTCACGTACGCCCAGGGCGTCCCCGTCAGCACGGTGGCATTCTCGCACCACAGATGCGCAGCGCGGTCCTTGAAGGCCACGTTCACGTCCTCCAGCCCCTTCGTCTCGATCAGGTAGTGCGCGCCATCGGTGGTCACCGCCACGAAGTCGGGTTCGTAGTACCGGAGGTTCCCGACGTTGTCCGTGTACTCGATGGTGAACGCGAACTGCTGCGGCAGCTTCGCAAACCGCTCCACGTCATCCGACCGCTGGAGGAACTTCGCGAACTCCTTCTCAAATTCGTTGTCGCACGGCACCAGGTTGAACACGCACTTCCCCGCGGCCAGCGTCGGACGCGACCACGGGAACGCGGGCGTCTCCGACAACGGCCGCCCGGCGTTCACCAGATGCGGCTGCAGTTCCGACACCACCAGCTTGCGCAGCGCCTCGACGAACGTCTTCACCGTGACGTATTGCGCCACGTTGCTGCTGATGGCCTTCACCATCGCCGGCGCCCGCAAATCCACCGTCTCGCCAAACGCCTTGTCTTGGAGAAACACGCGCACCTTCGGCGCCAGCGCCGCGAATTGTGACGGCAGCTTCACGTCTTGGGCAATGCGCCTGGCGTAGTACCCGATGACCTCCTCCGCCGTCTGCGGCTCCGGGATGCGGTAATCCCGCTCCACCAGCTTTTGCAGCGTGATGATGTCGTAGCCCTCATACCGGAACATCTGGGCCTTCTGGTCATCGCTCCGCTTCGGCAGAACCGGACAATTGAATTCCATCACGTCCAGGCCGGCGATTTCCTCCGCCAGGGACTTCTTGCGCGTCAGAATCGGACTCAGGAAGGGAACGGCGATGTCGGCGTCCTGTTTCTTCGGGTCCGGGGTGATGGTGACGATCACCACCCGGTCTTTGCCGACCTCGAACGTCTCCAGGTTCAACTCCTCTTCGCGCTCCAACTGCTCGACGAACTCGATGAACTTCCCGTTCCCGATCACGTCCACGCGCTCGACGTAGCCGGAGCCGGTCCCGCGAAACATCAGCCGCAACCCGCGCCCGATCGTCTGCTCCGGCAGGATGTTCGCCTTCGCGCTGTAGGGCCGCAGCCCCACGATGACGGTCACGTTTTGCACGTCCCAGCCCTCGCGCAGCATCAGCACGCTCACGATGCAGTTCACCGGGCTTTGCTCATCGTCCACCTCCCGCGCCACCTTGCGGGCGTCGTCCAAATCCTTCTTCGACACCTCGCCGGATTTGTCGGTGTGAATCACCAGCAACTTGTCCCCGCCGAAGTCGGCCGGGTACTTCTTCCGCAGCCAGTCGCCCACGTCGTCGGCGTCCTCCATGTCGTTCATCATCACAAACAGCACGGGCTTCTTGCCCAGCGGTTGCAACTGCTGCGAGTACTCCCGCCACCGCTCCACGCCCGCCGTCAGGTAAGCCTGATAGCGCGTGCTGGCGATGTCCGACCGCTGTTCCGTGATGCCTTTGGCCAGGCCCTTCAGCGGGCGCTTCACCACGTTGTCAATGATCGCCTGCTTGAGCGGGTAATCGAAGACCGTCCAGGCGAACAACTGCCCCTTCGTGTGGCGCGGCGTGGCCGTGAAATCAAATTGCCCCGCCAACCCGCCCGCCGTTTTATGCAACCGTCGGATGATCTGGTTCCACTCGCTCTCCTCGTCGTGCGTGTGGTGGGCTTCATCGTTGATCACCGCCACCGGCCCGCCGCGGGCGGAAATGCGCTCCTCAAAATTGTCCGCCGCCAGCTTCTCGGTCGGCGGCCTCGGCCCCATCACCGCCGTCATCACGTCCGGCTCCCCGCCGTCATCGCCGGCGCGCTCGTAGAACTGCTGGACATTCGCCAGAAACAGGGCGCCCACCGAGCCGCCTCGTTCGCTCTCGCCGCGCATGTAGCACTGGAGATCCCAGAAAACCCGCAGTTCGTCGGGAATCACTGGATCGCTCCGGAAGATGGCGCCGCCCTCGAAATCCGTCCGCAACCGCTCGTACACGATCACGTTCGGCGCGATCACGAGGAACGTCTTCGCGAAATCGTCACGGGCTTCGGCCGCGGCGTTGAAGAACTGCCAGGCAATCACTAGCGCCATCACCTTCGTTTTGCCGCTGCCCGTCGCCATCTTCACGCAATACCGGGCGAACTCGTCATATTGCAGCAGCCGCAGATCGCTCCGCACGGCGTAGCTCTCCACCAGGCTGCGATTACGCCGCACGCCGGCCACTTCGTACAGGTAGATGATCGTCTCGGTCGCTCCGCGCTGGAAATAGTGGTAGGCAAACTTCCGCCCGCTGGGCAGCCGATGGTCGGTCAGGAACCAGTGATGCAGGAGGATCCTCGTGGTGTTCGTCACCCCCTTGTATCCGCCCTCGCGCCACGCCTTCACCGCTTCGCGGATGGCGGCCACACAGGGCGCGGTGGAAACCCGCGCGTCCAGCAAGCCGAGTTGCTCAACATTCTCTTTCACGTGGCGCGGCATTATTATTCATCCCCGTAATCTGAAAGAGCCTACTCTTATCCCGCCGCCCTCAATTCGATGGATACTAAACATTGCTCCGCAGGTATCACAGCGACACTGTCTCGTCGCTCCGACGTAAGTTCCAAGCAATTCTTCGATTTCGGTTTTGCAATTAGGGCAAGCGACCCTTTCCAGCACTGGTTTATCAGACTCTATTTCAGCCTCTGTTGGTAAGTGAGATTTTCGCGTAATAATACCCTGTGCAGTTCTATGAACATGAAACTTATTCGAGCAGGCTTTGCAGATGGGGAGAGCCGAGGAATTTACATATTCACCCAAGTAACATTGAACTTCTACCCGACAAAATGGGCAATCAACGGCCACATTCGTTGCTTGTTGAATCCGTGTCTCTTCCTTTTTAATTTCGTCAACCGAAGTGCTCTTAACTTTGAGAAGTTCCAGGAGAGTGCTTAACGAGACGATGTAAAAGGAGCTTCCCGATGATGCCCGGCGGAACTCATCTACAAGCTCATATCTAGGCAAAAATCCAACCCCATCAGCACGATGTTGCCAATCTGCCTTTTCATCGCCGCTCACAAATATTATGCCCTTCTTATTCTTTGCGCCGATTTCAAGGATTGTCTTCCATATCAAGAAGTCTCCAATTCCTAAATCGTCTTTTGCTGAATCTTTATAGCCCGGAGGAATCAGAAGTCTCTGTCGCTTAAGAAGCTCCGCCAGTGTTGCCTCCCTGTTACATTGCGGCTCTACTATTGTATCGGCGGTGAATACATCTCGATAAGCTGTATTCACAGGATCGTTCCATTCCCACAAACGTATCTTCCTAAGAAGAGCCGCGTGAGTTTTTTTGAGTTCGGTATTATTTTTGATCGCCTCGTTTATCTGCTGGTACTCCTCTACACCCTCCAATATCGGAAAAGACAGTTTTTCCATACCAACGTACTTTCCTATTTTTTCGGCGAGGCCATGTTGTAATTCAGACAACTTATTCGGCCTGTTCTTGACGAACTCCCGCGCAACTTGGGCTGGAAGAAATAGCCTGCGCTTTTCCTTTAAGTGTTTGAAAATTGCGACGATTTCCTTTAAGCTGCTCGCCCCTGCGCCATAGGGGAGCAAGAGCACATTTGTGTCGAGAACAATGTCGGCTGTTTTGATTGCATCTTCGATGGAGCCAATGCGCTCAACAAAAGCGTCAGCCGCATTAGGTAAAACATCATTCGCAAGGAACACCCGTTCGATTGAACAGTCCTTTTGTTCCGATTCAGTTTTTGACTCAGGCTTTTGTGGTTTTTGCGGCTCGCTCATAGAAAGCTCCCTTTTTGCTATTTCACCTTCAACTTCACTGACTTCGTCGTGTCGTTGCCGAGGATATCAATCACCTTCACCACGACTTTATACTCGCCGGCCTCGGCGTAGGCGTGCGCCGCTTCCAGCGTCAAGGTCGCGTCCTGGCGCGTCCGATACGCCTGCCACTCATTGTGGAAGGTGTCGCCCTTGTTGTCCCAGTCCACGGCCCAGTAATCCACCCATTGGCTCCAATGCTTGACCGCCGTCCGCGCCTCCTCCGGCACGTCGTCAGGCGGGATGACGAATTCCGTCAGTTTCAGCGTGGCTTCCCGCTTTGTCACCTTCAAGTCCACGCTCAAGGCCCCCAGCTCGAAAAACTTGATGTCCCCCTGCTCCACGGCCCGCTTGTCCATCACGTCGCGCGGGATGCGGATGAATTTCATTTGAATGTTCGCCGCGGCGGCCTGCTGGCGGGCCACTTCGTTCAACTCAAAAGCAAAATCCCAGCCGAGCACATCCACGCCGTTGCGGGCGGGAGCGTCCGCGCCCTTGCCGATGGACTTCTTGAACTCGGCGGCGATCTGCGCCACATCGCCCGTCGTCACCGGCCCGTCCACCGCGCCGACATGAACCATGCGCCCGGCCCGCAGGCCATGCAGCCAGGTATAACCCTGGACGGGCTTGGCGTTGTAAAGCTTGAGGAGGAACTCGACGTAGGCACGATGCCGCTGCTGAGAATCGGCGAATGGGGGAGACGGCGAATCGGCGACGACCCTCGCCGTTTCCCCCTCTCCCCGTTTCTCCGTGTCCGGGAATTGGGCCGCCTGCCACATCTGTCGCTCGTATTTGCCGAGGTTTTGGACCACGAACGGCCGCACGCCAGGAATCCCCAGCAACCGCTTCCGCGCCGTGTGAATGGAAAAACGCCCCAGGTCGCCGGTGATCCAGCGCCGCTTCAACTTCTCCGCCACGGCCGCTGTCGTGCCGCTGCCGCAGAAACAGTCCAGAACAAGGTCGCCTTCATTCGTGGACGCTTTGAGGATGCGCTCGAGTAAGCCTTCCGGTTTTTGAGTGCGATAATCGACTCGCTCGACTGCTTGGGAGTTGACGGGATTGAGGTCCGTCCAGACCGAGTCCAAAGGCCGCCCCTTGGACTCGTCAAGATACCGTTTCAATTGAGGACGTTTGGTCTTGTCGCTTGGACACCAGATTCTCCCTTCCGCATCCAGTCGCGCCATCGTTTCTTTGCTGTAGCGCCAACCTTTTTCCGGTGGCGGAAAGCCCTTCCAAACGTAGGTCATGTTTGGGCGCGGATTTGGACTCGTGATATTGTCGAGCCGGTAGCGCCGGCCCTTTTCATCTACGTGGCAATATTTGGTGGTTTCGTAATCCTCACTGTGCTCGGTGTATTGCGGATTCCAGGTAAACTGTGGCGTCTTCGTGTAGAAAAAGATTACGTCGTGAACATGATTGTAGGTCATGGAGTCGCTGTGCGCTGAAGTGCGCTTCCATATGATCTCATTCAAACAGCCGTCCTGACCAAACACTTCATCTAAGACGCACTTGGCATAGTGACCAACATGCCAATCCAGATGCACGTAAATGCTGCCGTTTTCGTGCAGCAGTTCATGGAGCAGCACGGCGGTTTCGTAGAACCATTGGAGGTAAGAGTCGAGTCCGCGGCCCCAGGTGTCGCGATACGCCTTTTGCTCGATGATACTCGGCTCCTTGGTGAAGGCGAAGGAGTCGTCTTCGGCCGCGTCCGGGTGATCCGGCACGTTCGCGGTGAAGGAGAAATCCGCGCCGGTGTCGAACGGCGGGTCAATGTAAATCAGGTTCACCTTGCCGGCGAACTCCGGCAGGAGGGAGGGCAGCACGTATTTCTTGTCGCCCCATATCAGCCGGTTGCGCCACGGCTTCTTCTCCGTGATCCGGCCGGCGAACAGCGCCAGCGCGTCCCGGTCCGCCGCGCTCTCGTTGACCGTCTCGACGGTCTGGAACGGCAGCACCACGCGCACGGGCGCCACGCGCTGGCCGGCGGCGTCATACTTGCCTTCCCAGACCAGTTCCGTCCGTTTCACCGCCAGCGGATGCACCGCCGGCGGTCCTGTTCGCTCTTCATCCACCATGTGCGCAAGCGTTAAACCGTTCGCCCAGACAGGCAAAGTTGAATTGCCGCGAACCACAAACCGTCCCACCACCTGCCCTGCCTCCAGAACCACAATCCTACCGTATGCACGTGAACGGGGCCTCGCTGAAGCGAACGGCCGCGTTACTCTTTGAAATGCAGGTAGATTTTGCGTTGCGAACTATCAGCGCTGCCGCACTGAGCAAGAAGGGTCAACATCTGAGAGAATAGAAGCAGAGGAACCTCTGTCTTGGCCTCCTCCCATAGTTCCGCGGTTGTCGGCATAACCACGGGATTTGACCGCAGACCCTTAGCGATGATAGCGTTCAGCATTGTTGGACCGAGGCGATTATCTTCCAAACATTTATGAATTTGTTCCGTGAGGATGCGATCGAACACTGTACGCCGCAGCGCCCTCCTACCCGCCTCGCTGAGATCTCCCCTCTCATCGATCAATCGAAGCGTCCCGCAAATATTGACCGTCCTTCGCACACCTCGCCTTGAAACCTCCTGCACGAACGAATCATGCTCCTTGTCGTATTGTTTGGTCAGGAAGTTTGGTGCTCGCTGAAGAATGATTTCCCTTCTTAGCTCCACCAACGAAGTGACGTTCACTCCCCTAGCAGTCTCCAAAACAACTTGAATCTTGCGGTATAGAGAAAACTCGCTGGGCATGAGTACACTCCAAGTCTATCTGTGAAATCCGCTCAAAACCTCCAGAAAACGGTCACGGATCGCGGGTCTCAGTTGGCTGCTGCTACCTACATAAACACCATCCAATTCCGATGGAAATCCTAGTATGTTATGCTTCCCGAATCCCGATATGCCCTCGTCCCACGCATGTTTCATCTCGCGAGCTTTGCTCGATCGTGGCTGACTCCTCTCATCTGAATGATCTCTAAAATAAGCGACGGCGGCAAGAACTTTCCCAACGGCCCGAGCTTGTTCGGCCCGCAAAGCCACAGCATTCATCTGCGCCGAATCAAAAATTGCGGATGCCTCAACCTGAGATCTGCTGAAAGCTGCCCTCACCAAGGCATCCTTCGTGTCGTTCAGAAAAAGACCGTATGCGCTTTCGTAGTCCTCCTTACGGTCAGCGCAGGACTTCTTGTAAGCTTCGTCGGCGTACTCGAGGATATCTTGCGCAACATCCAAAAAGGGCTGGCCATTCGCTATCCTAGAAACTGCAAGCGGTACAAGGTCTGTAACAATGACGTCGAACTCCAACTCTATGTCCCGCATTGTTTCCTGAAGATCCTCATGCGTGCCCAGCGCCCTTATTTCCGAGGTGCCTAAGCGTCGAACGACGTTATCGATGTCGTCTAGACATTTAACTTCTGCTCCAGAGAACCCCTCGAGTAGTTGGCTTCTTCTTTCAGGAGGCAACGTCGGGTGAACTTCTGTTTTGTAATGATTGGGGTAGGCTGTGCCTGCCTCAACGAATGGGTGAATATCGAAGTAGCGAATGCCTAAATCCTGGAGGCCGCACAAAATCTCTGCAAGGGTAACCGGTTTCTCAATGCCATCATAGCGCTGCGGTCTCTTTCCATGCTTTGCACGTTCAATGACGAACGGCGGTGGAAACGTAATCAGTTTCTGCGTGTCCATTTTCGGACGCGTTGCGTGCGCCCTTTCGTCACGCGCCCCATCTATTCTCCAAAGATTTTGCCACAGCCGGCACCAGAATAGCGCCAGCTTCTCAAATTCAATGATAGGAAGAACTCGGTTGTCAGGTTTGCCAAAGTGAAATTTACGTTTCCCGGTGTACTGCGCCCAACCGTGAAAGATGTAGCTCAAGGCACGCAGACTGCGCTCGCACTGCACACCCTCTCTCCCTGTACATACGGCAGAGAACAGGAAAGTTTGTGCGGGTTCAGTCGATTGCATCCGGAAGCCCCCATTGTGTAGTGTAACGACGAACGGCCTCGCTAACGATCTCGCCATCCGGCTCAAAAGTGCGTTCGACAAGTCTCACTCTGCCCAAGCCAGTCCCAGGCTGAACGTGTGTGACAAGCGTGGCTTGATCGATCAAAATATCAAACAATGTGCTCGTCGTAACCTTATCGCCGCGGAAGTGTTGTTCACCGATCTGGAAAACTTCCTCTGCCGTCAAACCGAATGGGTGAGGAGTCGAGTGATCAAGCAACCGCCAAAACTGTGCAATCCGTTTCCGATCCAAGTGATCGCTGATCATTTGAAGGAGTCCAATCGCCCTTTGATACAAGACTTCGTCCCTTAGCGGCGTTGCGGGAGATGATTCCGGCCGTTTCCCTTGAAGCTGAGATCCCTCGGACTGCGCCTCACGCTCGATCCTAGCGATCCACTTATTCAGATAACCTACATCCAACGTCGGATACATGACTCTCAGGTGTCCTAAGTGATACCCACTGCCGAGGCGACCGTGTTCGACGCTACCCGGCAGCGATACGGTGAATTCGTGGGGAGCGGCCGCGTAAAGATCTCTTAACACCCAGCGGAGCACACGCAACGCAGCTCTTAGACCAACCCCGTAGAAGCGGCCGCTGTCTGTGGCCTCGACCCCCACCACGCTTCTGCCCAAAAGGGTCGACACTTCCTGCTTGCAGTGCCAAACTTGAGCGGCAGGGATCGAGGGGAAGCAAATCGGTATCAAAGCAAATTCGCTACCAGACCGCTGGACCACACGGCACTTCTTCACAATGTTATCCGTCTTTGTTCCGTCAGGGAAATCTCCCGTTGGTAGGAGATGAATCGTGTCATCCTCGTAGAGGACAGTAATATTGACACGAGATCCTGCGGAAGTGAACACGGTTGCTCTTCCCGTCCGGCGCAGCGCCTTGACGAACTTGTCAAAATTTCCGACGATGTTTACTCGGATTTCCAGATGCTCGGTGTCAAGCATCAGCGAGCCAGAGTGTTGCAGCATCGTTACAATCTGCGTCCGCAGGTCGGTGTAGTCCTGAGTGTTCAGACAACGTCGATACCACGCATGTGGGATGATCGTTCCCTCAACTTCCGTGCCTCGGGAACTTTCCTCATGAACTGCGAAAACCGCCACGCGCAGATGATCGGGCGAGGCAACATCAACGCCGTGTTTCCTTAGCTCCCGTAGCAGTTCCGCCAGATGGACCCCTTTCTTCATCATATCGTCGAAGATGAGGATCCGTTTCCCCGACAACTCACCTGGCTGAAGTTGCTCGATTACCTTTGAAGAAACAACATCTTCCCAGCGCCACCGGATGGGATCCTCGGATTCCATGAGGGCGCGCAACACCGCTGTCCCTTTTCGTTCAAGGACAATGATCCGATCTGGTTTCCACAGCTGAATCTGGGAGTCCAGAAAACGCCTTATTGCCGCCTTTATCGGCACCGTTCCGAAGGCATCGATGTCAGCTTGCCTCGCGCCCCCGAAGAGCCCTTCATTTCCAATTCCCCAAATGTAGTCACTCGCGAGTGCGTTGTTCACTTCTCGCCTCCGATCCGTGTTCTGGCCTCGTAAAGGAAAACCAGTGCGTCCTGTGCGTTCATACGCCACAGCTCCGCGGTTCGCTTGACCAAATCGTCATATTCAGCCTCCTTCATCACGCCGTATTTCCTTTTAACCTCCGACCGTATCGTGTCCAGCGCCTGGTTTTCCACAACGTCCTTGAGCTTCGTGAAAAACACCTCAGCGTACATCGGAATCCACATAGCCTCGCGCAACTTCCAAATAGCGGTCCCCAACGTGTACGAGAATGAATCTTTCGCAGGTGAGACAAAATACGTAGTCTTCCCTTTGATTTTGCGTGATTTGAGTTGTTCGAGAAAATTCAAATAAAACTGCCGAAAATCCATGTCATTCAGGGAAAATCCGACAAAAACGAAGGCCGTGGCGTGGTGCAGAGCCGTCTTGAACTCCTCCATGAGCAGCGAAAAATTGTTAGTGGAGTATTGCGGCTCAGTGATCCGATAGTCGTCGTTATCGAGTTTCCCACGGAGATAAATGATTGGAAGCTTACCCTCCGCGCGACCCACACTTGTCGCGTTTTTCTCGGTTATTGGCACAGCTAGATCAGGTCCCAGCGCATCTTCCAGGAGGGTGTCATAGTTCGTGGTGAAGATTTGCCTGACGCGCGGCGGAACCCCGAGTAATGACAGAAAAGCAAAATGGCCGGCGTTTGGCTTCGGATGCGGATCCACTAGGATTCGTTTGAGGATCCTGGTCAGTTCAACTCGCCCACGCTTCTGTTCCACCGCATGCACAATGGCCTCGAAGGGGAACTCGCCCGCTAGATCTTTAAGTCGGTCCGCATCCGGCACCGCGCCACTGCTGGACTTCGGAAAAAACTCATCAAGCAAAGCCATCCCCAGCTCAAAACCTACAGGAACGTCACTATCACGGGACATTCCAGCTCCGAAAAGAAACTGCGCTCCTCCGTCGACCAAGGCTTGGGCGATTACCTTAAACGCATCATCAAGATCGTTGGCGTCTAAATTGTCGATGAATGGGGGGTAACCAGCGGCAGCCATAATAAGTCTTTCAACCCATGAAGGCCAGGCTCCGCTCCCTATGCCATTCTCGCGGAGAGCGCAAGTAAGCGCGCACGACTCGCAATTCTTCAGCGGCTAGGACTCCGCCAGAATCTGCTGCCTCCAACGCCGTTGACATGTCAGTTACCGCGTGCAGTCGAATGCCTTTTTCCTGCAAAGCTTCTCGCCCCCCTTGTTGGCGATCAAATAGCACCAGAACATCAACCACTGTGCCCCCAGCATCATTTATGCCCTTGACGAAGTGCAGCTTGCTTCCAGCGTCAGTGATCAAATCCTCCACCAGGAGCACACGAGCGCCAGAGGTCAGAGCGCCTTCCACAAGGGACGAAAGCCCATGCTCCTTTGCTGCCTTGCGAACATAGACCATCGGTTTGCCAAATGAGCGCGCGAGGAAGGCGGCAAAAGGAATACCTGCCGTCTCACCGCCGGCCAAAACATCGAAGCTGATGTTTTCTGATTCAACCAACGTCCGGGCTGCAGCCGCAAACAGATCAGCGAACGCGACCGAGGAGATCAATCGGCGGCAGTTCACGTAGATCGGACTGTAATTGCCCGACGTCAACTTGAATGGCTGATCAAGATTTACCTTCACTGCGCCGAGTTGCCAAAGCTGAAGCGCGGCAGCCCGCCGAATATTGGCCAGGATTTCTTGGGTCAAGTCAGGCATTTTTCACCTCCTGAACGAAAGCCTGCAAGGCAGTGCGAGGTTCTTTCGCCCCGTAAATGGCCGAACCGATTATCGCAAAATGGCGGTGCGGTGTCGCAGCCCAGAAGGCGCCCTTGAGGTCCCCGCCCTGCGAGCCGATGCCCGGCATAAAGACACCAGCCGACTCGACGGAAGCCAGAACGCCAGTCGAGAAGCGCCGAACGATTTCAGGCTTGGTGCCCGGCAAGACGAAATCCTTGACGCCGAGCTCGATTGCTGTCCGCGCCATTGCGTCGGGAGCGTCATCAACGATGTACCCGCCCTCGGATTTGAGGTAAGCCTCGTGCGTCATGACGAGGCCCACGATGGGCGTCAGGCCGCACCGAAACGCGCCAACCACGAATCCCTCAAGAGTCTTTGGCCCCGCTTGCGGGAAGAAAATGACCCCCTTCACGCCAGCATCGCGGCACACCGCGGCAAAGGGTCCACCCATCTGCGGAATGTCCGTCCCGGCCTTCTGGTGGTCGTAAATCACAGGCACAGCGGAGATGCGCGCAATCGCGTCCACCACCGCCGGCAGGCCGTGCCTCAGTCCAAGGGAGAAGCCAATCTTGATCGCGACGACCTCAGGCACCCCGGCACAAGCCGCCACGAGACGGCGAAGTTCATCAAGGCCGGCAACGTCTGCGGCCACAATAACCCCTGTCCGCGCCTGAATTAACGGCACGGTGGCGCTCATGATCGGCCTTTCAAACACATGGCCATTCCTCCGAACAAACGACCGCCGTTTGCCCGTGGGGTTGGTAATTCAACCCCTTCATGCACACCGATGCAAGCCCGAATTACCCGTGAGTTATTCACAACCCGATCTTGCCGCAGGAAACAACGAAAACCATTCACCCGGAATGCTTTCGGCGGCGCAGCAAGTTCCCGTAGGCCGACCGCCATTGGATCGGCCGCCTGCTCCACCGCCGTCGGAAACTCGCTGGTGTTCATGTTCGTCATGGTGCGATAGCTTCGACGGGCTTGATGGGATCAACCACCGGGCTCGCCGCCGCTGCCAGGGACGTTTGCAGAACCGCCAACCGGGCTTCCAAGGCCGCAATCTCCGCCTTGACCGCCGCGACCGCCGGGTCGTCCGGCTCGCCAGGAAGCGACGCCTCCCCCAACGCCAGCAGCACCGCCACCGCGTCAGCTTGCGCCGCGCCAAGGCCCTCGACGGGCAGGATCGTAACAGCCGAACGCCCCGACTTGTCGAGGGACTGCACCAGCACCAGCTTCGGCTCCGGTCGCAAAATCATTTGGTCCAGTTGCATGGGTCAAGTCAACGCGCTATTCACCGTCAACGTCGTTCCGGTGAGCGTGACGCTGCCGCTCGGCGAGAGGTTGGCCACGCAAGGCGTGTAGAGGTACACAATCGCGCCACCGCCGGTGCTGATCGAGTAAGAGGCGGCAGCGTTGGAGACAAAGGAGCAGTTCGCGAACCGCAGGTACCCACTCCCCGCCGTGATATAGACGGCAATCCCGCTACTCGTGGCCAACGTGCTGACAATGCGCGCGTCATGGACCCGGCACGTCCCCGAGGCGCAGTTGCACTCGATGGCATAGTTGACGCTCGACGAAATCTCGTAAGCCGTCACCAGGAGCGTCCCGCCGGTGAAACGAAGGCCCTTGCCGCCCGAGGAGGAGATGTACCGCGCAACGATCTCCGCCGTGCCCGACACAATCTCAACCGCGTTGCCGCCGGCCGTGCTGATTTTGTGACAGTAGATGTTGAGAAGCGCGCTGGTGCCGTTGCAATAGACGCAGTTCGCCGACGTGGTCTTGAGCTCGTTGCAACGGACGAAAACCGTTCCTTGCACATCGAAGCACGCGCCAAGACCCTCAATCCGGTCGAATTCCATCTTCAAACTGTCCGTGGAGTAGCCGCTCTTGACGACGGTTTGCGGCGAACTTTCACTCGTCACCTTGAACACCCCGAACCCCGAGACACGGAAGGTGCAAGCCACGCCCGCCGTGGTCGTGTCGAAAATCCCGCCCGTGGCCGTCCCCGCATACGAGATGATCGCGCCATTGAAGAAGTGCCAGTTGACGCCGTTCTTGGCCAGGTTCTTCTCATTGTAGGTGCCCGGCAGCACCATGATGGTGTCGCCGCTCACCGCCGCGTTCTTGGCCGCCGTCAGCGTCAGGAACGGCAATTGCACCTGCCCCCGCTGGCCCTTCGAGTCGTTCCCGTTGACGGCATCCACCCACACCAGCGAGCCGGTCAGGGCCACGTTCGTAAGGGCCGAGGCAAGCTGCCAGCCCCCCGCAACCACGCCATCATGCACGACCAAGGTTTTCTTGGTCGTGTCCATCGTCACCTCGCCCAGGGCGCCCGTGAACGTCGCGTGCTGCGTGGTCGTGCCCCGCCGGAATTGAACTTGCTTCGGCATAAATCAGGATTGCCAGTCATCAAACATGGTTGCCGCCGTCAAATCGCCCCGCTCATCGGCGGAATCCGCCAAAGTGAGGTCGCCAAAATCCGCGCTGTTCGAGCGCCGCACCTGCAACGTCCAATACACCCCCGTCGGGCTGCACCGGGCCGCCACGACGACCCGCCGGAGCCCGGACAGGTTTTCCGTTATCACGTCGCCCGCGGCCGGCGCCACAATGCCCGCCAGGTCGGAGGACCGGACATAGGCTTTCTCATCCCCCAGGAGCACCGCCGAACCGTCAATGTCTTGCGAGTGGTAGTCCACGAACAGCACATTCACCGGCGCTTCCAGCGTCGAAACATCTAGGAGCCCGGTGCCCGGCCCGGTCAGCGTCTTGTCGAAAACGCAGGCCCGCACCAACTCCCCCGCCAGGTCGAAGGCCAGATCGATCTCCCGGCCAATCAGATTCCCAAGAGCAACCGCGTTCATGCCCGTACCAGCCGCGCCACGCCGCTACCACTACCGAGGTACTCACCGAACCGGCCGAGCATGGACTGCACCAGACGCGGCACCGCCGGCTCCTTGTCCTTCGGATCGAAATCCAGCCGCAGCGCGCCCTCGATCCGCAGCATCCTTAACCCCTCGCCCATCGGGTCCGCCGTCCGATCCGCCTCCAACAGCGTCCGCGCCAGCTCGCACGCCGCCTGCACGACCACCGCCGGCACGGTCGTCTCATCCAGAAACGGCCCCACAACGACGAGCAAGCCCGGCACGTACCCCGGCTCCGCATCCGGGTCGCGGCACTCCGCCCGCGGCCATTGCAGGGCTTGAGTACTCACCCGCTTGAAACCGTTGAACCGGAAGTAGGAATCAATCAGCCGGGTGGCCATCGCCAACCCGGCCTCCTTGCTGGCCGTCGTCGCCGCCGTCCAGGCCGAGGCATACAGATGCCCGTCATGGTAAGCGTCGCCATCCGCCGCGTCCGCGTAGGTGTTGGCCGTCGCCAGCCCGCTGCCATCTTCCTTGACGAGAACGAGAGACATATCACTTCCGCGGCCGCACCACCACCCGCCGACGGCGGATCACCGAATGCCGCCGCACGAGGATGGCTTTGCCGAACCGCGGCCAATCAAGCTGCTTTGCGCGCGGCTTCATGGCTGCGTTTGCCCTCGGGCTTCGCCACGGGCGCCACGGGCGCCGGTGGTTCAGGGACCGCCCCCGGCGTTGGCGGAGGCACGGCCGGCGGTGAGGCCGCCGGCACAGCCGGCGCGGCTTGGTCATCCACCGGGAGCAGTGGACGCCGCACGCGCCGGATGATGGGATAGAGGCCGGTCATATCGCGTTCGTTCCAATGGCGACCTGCTTCCAGTTCGAGCCATCGCTCAGGGCCACGCACGGCACGCCGCCTGTGCCGCCGGCCGACAGGTAGATGAAGGCACCAGGGTTTTTCGCCGGCGTGATGCCCGCGGCTGTCAGCGAGGCAACATTCGTGAACCCAGCCCCTTTCAGGTTCAGTTGCTCGCCACTGCGAATCTTCGCGAAACTCCAAGGAATGTCTTTGCCCATAATTCCAATTCCAATTCCCGAATTTCAAATTCCGAGCTTCAACTTCGACAGTCGAAACTCGTCACTCGCACTTCGTTAGAGATTATGCGTCACCAGCACAATCCGAACGTTCTTGTTCTCGAACACCCGGGTCCAGTTCGCCCCCGTTTCCAGTTCCGCGTTCGTCGGCGAGTCGCCCGCCACGCTCGAACTGGTGAACCGCACCCCCCGCGGATGCAGGATGTACCGCCGCCGGTTGATGAGCACCGTATCGCTGGCCAGCGCATCCCGGTAAAGTTCGACACCTTCCGTGCCGATACCCCCCTGCAACGGCGTCGAGTCCAGCGGGGCCGCGCCCTTCGCGAACGCCCCCGGGCCGAACAGGTAGGTGTAATAGACGTAGCCGTCCGTCGTCCCCGCACGCACCGTCAGGTTGTCGTCCACCACCACCCGCCGCCCTTGGAAGGTGCGGATGGACGCCTTGCCCTCGCTGTCCGGGATGAAGTCAATCAGATCCAGCTTCCGCAGCGCGGCTTCCGTCGCCGAGTGCATCGCCACCGCCACCAGGCGGTCCGCGCAATCCCCCAGCTTCGCCGTGGCATCCACGAACGTTGCCCCGTTCAACCGCGTCGCCGAGGACTGCCCCGCCACGCTCTCCGAGTGAATCGCCAGCAGGTTGCCGCTCATGCTCCCAGCCAGGAACATCCCCTTGAGGCAGGACACCACCAGGCCCTCGTCAATCCGCGCCCAGTAGCCCCCCACCAGTTCCCCGATCGCCGCCATCGGGTCGTCCCCCGAGATGACCTTGGCCAACTGATTCACCGACCACGCCTGCGCGTCGTTGTGAATCCGCGCCGTGTCCTTGTCCGCCGCGATCTTGTTCACCGAGAGCGACGCCGAATCGCTCAGGAGTTGCCGGGTCGCGCTCAGGTCGTTCCAGAACGGCATTTCCACCGTCCGCCCGCCGCCCCCCGCCAACTCGTCAAACACCGGATTGTGCTCCACGATGCCACAGTCCCCGAAGTGCGACAGTTCCGCCGTCCGCTGAATCGCGTACCGCTCGAAGGTCGTCGGAATGATGATGTCCGCAATTGCCGTCTTAGCCATAATTCAGTCTCCAGTTGTCGCGGCGGCTCCGTAGAGCACCGCTGGTTGTTCTCCCTCTCCGCCTCGACCGGGGAGAGGGTTAGGGTGAGGTGTCGCGGTTTCCATTCCGCAATCCCCGTTCCCCGTTCCGCGTTCAGGCGGCTGCTTTCAACCGCGCCGCCAGCGCCGGGTCGGATTTCGTTAGCTTCATCTGTTCCGTCAGGTTCCAGGTTTCCTTCCGGAACGGATTCTTGCCGGTTCCCTTGCCGGCTCCACCGGAGCCGTTGCCGGCGGCACCGCCACCGGCATTCGATTCAAACAGATGCGGAGCGTCGGACACCTGGCCCTCAATCCACTCCGCCAACGACAGAGGCGTCACGCCATCCTTGCCCACCCGGACCGTCTGGCCATCCGCCTCCAACGCCTGGGGAACCCCGTTCACCAGGCGGAAAGTATTTCGCGCCCGCGCCGTGATGTCGGGGATGGCCGTCGGGCGCAGACCGCGCTTCGTGGCCTCAGTCACCACCGCTTGATCAATCTGAATCGCGGTCAGGCGGGCATTGAGCGCGTTGCGCTCCGAAGTCACACCCGCGAGCTGCTTGTCGAACTCCGCCTTGAGCGTTCGCACCCGCCCCTCGAAGACCTTTTCGATCTCGCCCGCCTTGAGCTGCTGCGCCTCTTCCAGCTTCCGCTTGTCCTCTGCCAGCTTGCGGACCTCGTCCGGGTCAATCCCCGCGAAACGCTCTTTCAGTTCGTCGCGCTCCTTGATCAGCGCCACGTTGTTGGTGCGAAATTCCTCCAACTTCGTTTTCTCGACTGCGCCCTCGGCATCCAGCACCCAGGCACCGTCCCGCTCCACGTAGAGCGATTGCAGTTCCGCCGGGACTTCATCCTTGGACTTCACTTTGAATTTCAATGGCATAAATGGTTTCCCCCTCTCACGTTGCCGCGTTCGCATTCGCATCCGTCAAAGCCGCGACCTTGACCGCCGCCTTGTCGCCCGCAATCAACCGGGCTTCCTCCTCGTTCGTCCGCCCATCCGGCAGAATCTCACCCTTGCGGAATAGTTCCTGCATCGAGTCCTGGCTCAGCGCGCCCGACTGCCACGACTTCACCGCGGCCAACATTTCCGGCGCGCTCATCGTGCTGCTGCTGAAATCCGTGTTCAGTTCCACCAACGCCTGAGCGTCCGTGATCGAGTCCGGCAGTTCCTCGGTCGAGTTCCACCAGAACGCCCAGCGCAACACCTGTGTCAGGCTCTCACTCACGCTGCTGGCGATGCTGCTCAACACGCTGTTCTCCCCGCTCTGCCGCAGTTCAATCGCGTCCGCCGTTTCACCCACCCGTTTCTGCTCCTCCAGCAACCGCGACCCCAGCACCGCCATCAAGCGCTCATCGCGGTCCATCGCCCGCTCGAATGTGGACAACCCCTGTCCGGTGAACTCCAGGAAGCCCGCCGTGGCACCGACCGTCTCGGTTGTCCAGGCCGTGCTGCTGCCAATGCGCAGCGTCGCCGTTTTGTCAAAGCCGCTCACCCAGGCCGTGGGCAGGGCGGTGAAATGAATTCCGTGTTTGTAGTCCGCATCCAGGCGGTAATGGTCGAGGTTCACCGCGATCATGTCGCCCAGTGGCAGCTTGTCCACGGCCGGTCGGGAATGACGCGGCCCATGAAACACGAACGGCAGCGACGGCAACGGCTTGCCCCGGCGCAGAGGAATCCGCGTTTCCACCAACACCCACTCCCGCTTGTCCTGTCCGGACTTCGCTTCCGCCTTGCGCCAGAGTTCCACCTGGCAGGAATACGGTTTGCGTTTGGACGCTCCCGCATCCGCGCCGGCCACCAGCCGCAAAACCCGGATTTGCTCGACCGCGTCTCCCTCTCCGCCCTGGGGAGAGGGCTGGGGAGAGGTGCTTCCGCCCTGGGGAGAGGTGCCCCCACCCGCCGCCTCCATCGGCTCATGCAGCACCACGAGCGTTGGAATGTTCCGACCGTTGATGCGTTCCACCCGCCAGTTGAGGATGCTCTCCGCCCGATACATCGTGGCATAGACGCGATCCTCGACCTCGCCTTCCCAATCCACCAGCGTCCCGGCCCGCCCCACCGCGATGATTTCCGACACGATGTTCTTGGCGTAGCCAAAGAGGGAAGTCCCCAGCATGTCCACGTCGTTACGGAACGCGGCCAGCGCGGCGCCGACACCTTGCGCCTCATCCGGCAGCCGGACCAGTGGCGCCCGCCGGAAGATCAGCCCGACGAAACAATCCGCCGTCCGCGCCGTGGCGTTGAAGAAGGAAGCGCGCCCCGCGTAGGCGGCATACTCATCATCCGCTTGCGAATCCAGGCGCGGCAGGTACCGCTCGCGGCCAGCCCTCACGGCATCTTCGCCCGCGATCACATCCCGCGCTCGGGACCAGGCCCCGGCGTTCGCGTCATATTCGCCATGTGTGGCGTCCACTGCCATACACACGGCAAATACCGCATCAGCCCCTCCGTGTCAAGTGTTACGCGTTGCGCCTCAATGGCTTATGCACTTTGCTGCCGCTCGTTTCGCCCCCGTGCCGGTCGTTTCCGCATCCCCTGAAATCTGAAATTTCCAATCCTCCAATCCTGCAAGCGGTGCCAGAAGCGCACACCGCGCAACACCTCCACCGCCCACCGTACAGAAGCCCTTCAGATCAAGCTTGCTACGGCAGGCCCAACCGGATACAGTCCATCCCATGAAAAGCCACCTGCAACTTCCGCTTCCGGCCCTGGCTTTGTCCCAATAACACTATCGAGAACAATCCCCAAATCGTATGCCCGCTGACATCTACCAACCGCTTACCCGGATTGCCCTGTTTTACGACGGGACGTACTTCATGAATGCCTCGCAGTACTTCAGCAAGCAGCACGCTCGCAAGGCATTTATGACTTTTACCGGATTCCACGAGTACGTGCGCCACAAGGTGGCGGAGAGAGAACGCAGGGATGTGGCCTTTTGCCAGATTGTTGAGGCGCATTTTTTCCGAGGGCGGTTTTCGCTCACCTCCGCACAGCAGAAGCAAGCCTTGGAGGCTGACCGTTTCGTGGACCAATTACTCATGTACGCAGGGATTGTCACTCATTACTATCCGATGAACGAATCGGTGACTCCTCCAGAGGAGAAGGGAATTGACGTTTGGCTGTCTCTTGAAGCGTACGACCTGGCAGTCCATAAGAGATTCGACGTCCTGGCGTTGTGTTCTGGTGATCAGGATTTTGTTCCCTTGGTTCGCAAGGTCAACGGGATCGGCACCCGAGTCATGATTATCGGGATGGAGGCTGACTGGGAGCACAACGGGAAGAAACACAACATGCACACATCCCAAGCCTTGATTGACGAAGCATCCTACCCGATCATCCTGAACACTGAGATTGACTCGAAGACGGCGAAGGGAGACAGAATTATTGATGGCCTATTCCGAAAATAGTCTCGAAGCAGATGGCCCAGCAAACGGGAGCCAGGTGATTAGCTCAGAGACAAATCCAGCGTCATCCTCGGCTAGCTCCCGTCGCTGACCTGAAAGTCCCGGCACAAAGAAGGAAAAAACCCGAAATGGCGAAATACCACTATATGGCGAAAGCTGCGCATCTGGCCGTCATGGCAGAACTCGCAGCCAGGGATTACAATGTTGCCATGCCGGAGATCGACATCGGGGACGACATCTTCGCTGTCAATGATACATCAGGGAACTTCTGGCGTGTGCAGGTCAAGTACGGGAAACTGAAAGTACAGAAGAAATCGATTGCCGCGATATTCTCATGTCGCGAGGACCAACTCCAAAAGCCGGACACGCCGGAGTTGTACTACGTCTTCGTGTTCAGAACGGATGATGGATGGCGGTACGTCGTCTTCTCGCGAGACAGTCTGAACACGCACTACAAGTCAAACGGTTTTGGAACACGGTTCATTCAGAAGAAGACCCAGCAACCTTACGTCAATTTCCGAGTGACAGTGTCAGGTGCGTCAGCATGGTACGGATCTGGAAGGGACAGGAAGGATGTGTCTAGCCAGATTAGCAAATGGACCGACATCCCCCACAACTGAGCCCGAACAACGCCTTGCTCGGTACGGTGTTGCCGCGCCGCCCGAGAAGGGCCGCACTGCATGAACCGCCTGGACACCCAGTATAAACGCCAGACAAATCGCGATAGCGATATTTATTACGAAGTGGAGCTTTACGTCGAAGGCCAACGATTCACCTACACGGTTCGTATGTTTGAGGCTTCTCTCGCCGAGGGCCTAGCCAGCAAGGAACTATGACATGATGAGAGGTGTCTTGTGAGTGGATATGTTTGTTTTAGATGCGGGAGGACTAATCCAACCGACCTCTGTCCGCATTGTGCTGCGGCTGACGAAGAGTACGCGGCAGAGCAACGACACAACGATCTTATTAGGTCTCAGGAAGAGGCGCTTCACAAGCAACAGAATCCGGGAGACTACGATTGTCCACATTGCCTCTATCGAACGCTAAAACTCGGCGCCTCAAGGTGCCCAATGTGTCATGGGCAAATCGGTGCTGAATTCTGGCGCCTGATTCAACAGGATAAGCAGAGGCGAGAAGAGCAGGCCGAGCGAGAACGGCGAAGGAGGGCCGCTGAAGAAGAAGTAAGAAGGCAGCAAAGGGAGGTTGAAGAGGAGAAAAGACGGATTGAGTGGGAGAAGGCTGCCCCCGCAAGGGAGGCGGAGGCTGCAAGGCAGGAGCATGAACGGGCAATAACGGAATACAAGAAAGAATTGCCTCAACTTCGGCAGTATATCGGCCTTGGCCTGTGCTGGGGGATCGTGGTCTGGTTCCTGGTTGGCTGTGCCGTTGCGTATGGGACCTGGTTGTATTATGGGGTTGGACTCGGAAGAAGTGACTTCTCGGCAGGTACATACGGCTTTACGGTTGGGGCCATTTGCGCTGGAGCCATTTTGGTCCTATTTCTGGTCGGTTTTGCTGTAGAGTTGAGGCGGGTTAAGCACAAATGGTCGTCAAAAGTGGGCAACGGTTGAGTGCGTGCGGGTTGCCGGTGCGCTGACGTAAAGAGCGTCGGCTTGGTGACTGGGGCCTTGTTGTGATCATCTTCCCCGCAACTCTCAGTTCTCACTATTGACACTTCGGCAAACCCCCCAAGCAGTCCCCGGCAACCGCTACTCGCCCCCAACGCTTCGTTCGCCCGACCGCCGGCAGGGCGCGCGCCAGCCCGGCTGAGTAGGTAATCGAATCATCCAGAGCCGGGCTGTCACGCCCCCTGCACCTTCGGCGGTCGGGCTGCCACTCCGCGGCACCGAGAAGATGGTAATGGACTCCTTCGGGCTGGCGGGTAGCTGTGTCCCCCACTCGCACCTACTCCCGGTGCCCGCGGCCCCTTCATGCGTGGTGTGTCTCAGGGAATGGGTGATGAGACACACCACGCATTTATCGTCAGGGGCCGCTAGGGCTTGGCACCGCTACTTAGGCGTTCGTTGGGAGCGGTTTCAGGGTCGGGTGGCACGTCACTACTACACACATGTCACTTGGCCCGTGCGTTTCTGGCGGGCGTGCGGTTGTCCTGCGGAGTATCGGCCGTCATTACCTTGGTGGCAGCCGTTCGTCTGGCGCTGGCTCGTCGTCACGGGCTGGTTGCGTTAGCAGTTCGCCGCCGTCTCCCGCTTCGCGCCTTCCGCCGCCGGTTTGCACAACTCGCCCCTTGCAATTCGTAACTCGAAACTCCCTCGCCAGTCCAGCGCCCTCAACCGACAATGTTGGCTCGCGTCGCTCGAAAAACAGAGTGTTCCCCCTTTGCTCGCCGACTCGCGCCGGGGTCAATTGGAAGCGCGCACCGACGGAGGCCCCTCCAACTCGAACGTCGGTCGCCGCGCGCGTCATGCTACGCTCATGCCCGGCGGCTCGCTGCTCGCCAAGCCGGGCACCGGGCCGCCCATAGGAGCCAGGAAGTCAGGCTCGGCGGCCCTTTCGCTACAGCGCGCGCGGAGCGGAAGTCACCCCAGTTCGGACATCCCCGTTCCAATCCTAGCCTGCCCGTCGTTCGGAGGATTCAGGCGCGCTGTGCATGACGATGAGAAGATGGCGCCTACGGCGGGGAATACGAAACCGGACGACCCGAAGTGCACAGATCGAGTCTGCCGCCTGCTGACCTGACCACCGCCACGGCCCGGCAGACTCCCTCGAAACTCGTCCGTCCGCCCAGCCGACGCAGACGGCAGAGAACGGTACGATTGGCCGCCAAGAGCCGCGGGTTGTGCTCGCCTGGCGCTACAGACTCCGTCCGCTGGGCGTACCGCAACATCCCACGGCACTTGGCTGGCCAGAAGACGCCTGACTCGCCACCATCGCAGCCGCGAGATCGCTTCGTTTCGAGGACATCCACTCCGCGACCCTCGCACCCGCGCTCTTGGCGAGACAGGCAAGGCCGACACCCGGCGGCGTGAGCACGGCCAGTTCCGCTTCGGCTACGGTTCTCATGCTTCCGAGCCTGTGCCTACGCGGACCCGGCCGACCTCATCGCCGCCAACTCAGAGTGCCTGCCACCGCGCCCCAAAAGCTCGCCCGGAGGCAGGACCCGGCCCCGCGCCGCACAGACACCGCCCGAGCAGTTCCGGCTACGATGCTCCTGCGTCCGCGTCTGGGCCTCCACAGTCGGGCGGTGACTGCGCGGCGTACGAAAGGCTGACTCCGTCCGTTTCAGAACGCTCCACGCCACTCCGCGACGCAGCCGCGCCCGACCTCGCATAAAACGCCGTCCGCCAGGACCGCCCGCGCGCCGGCTGCTTTGCTCCGTTCTGTTTCACGTCCTGAATCCGGCGGAGACAGCCCGGAAGGACGACCCGCCGACATGGTTTCGCTCCGTTCGGGCGTGGCATGAAGGACCGCCCCCGCGCTACGTTTCTCGCTCCAAGTATTCGCTGCGAGACTGGGCGCGGTGGCTTGCGAACGCCTCTCAGACACAAGAGCTATTATATGAGCTACCGCCCCAGTGCCGGCACCCGCAAGCAGGACCCCCGGCACCGGGTCCCCGCCGTCTCCCGCCTACCCCACCATCCATCCGACGGCCCGGTTTAGCTTCATATAACAGCGTCTTGTGTCCACCGAGGCAGCCCGCCTGTCACGCCCCATGCTCGCCGCAAGACCCAAGGCGGCAGCACGGGTCGCGCCAGACGGTCTTGGCATCCTTCACGCCACGCCCTCTCTCCGCAACTCCCCATAGTGGCGGGTCGTTAGGAACCAGACGAAGCAGAGTGGTTGGCTCGCTCCGCTCGAAGGGTTGAAAGCTCAGACGCCGCAGGGCTGGCAGATGCCTGGTGGGTTTCCAGATGCCTTCACCGTCCCGTCTCTCGCCCGTCACTGGCCTGCTTCCTGTTCGGGGGGCAATGAGCGTGGTGCCCTCTAAAGACTACTCCCACGCGCCGCCCCGAACCGCAGGCTTTTTCAGTGAAGGGCGAGAGGACAGGACGGCATTTCGGTTAAAAAAAACATCATGGAAACTCACATACATTCAGACTCGTTGAAGGGGCTCCCGGTCCAGTCCAGCACATCGGTTGTTCAGACCAACGGCACCCGCCCCCTGGTGGACTTCGCCCGCCGGCAGGCCAATCGCCACTTGAGCACGCCGGACTTGCTGGCCTTGCTCCGCGCCGAGGCCCCCCGGTTCTACGAACTGGCCGAGGTTGTCGGCAAGTGGGTTTGGGTCACATTCCCCGACAAGCAGCCCCCGGAAGTCACCGCCCGACTCTCCCAGTTTGGCTTCCATTGGAACAACAAGCGCCAAGTCTGGCAGCACCCGTGCGGCCCCGTGACCGTGGACGCTGTCCCCGATGACCCTCGCACCAAGTATGGCAGCCGCCATCCTGCCGACCTCCAGCCCGCTTGACCGTTCACCACTTCACACCATGAGACGCCAGCGCCGCCCGCTTCCGATTCCGCAGCATGAGTTCGGGTTTGTTCCCGACACGTTCGCGCTGTTTTCCGAAGCTACCCTCGACGGTGAGCGCATCGCCCGCGAGCGTGCCGAGGCCAACGAGGCCCGGCGCCTCGCCGAGGCCGCGCAAGCGTCCCTGTTCACCCCTGACTTGAAATCCCATGATTGAGATTCCCACATCCCGCCGGTTACGCGCCGGTTACACCATCGAGTACCAAGGCCAACCCTGCCGCATCTTGCGCGTGAACGATTGCAGCGCACTGGTCGAAGTCCGCCGAGAGGCCCGCGCCTTCACCACCCGCTTTGGTGTGCAGGTTCGATTGCAGCCAAAGCCCGCGCTGGTCCGCATTTCCCCTCAGTCAGAAATCCCCATCCTTAACCGCTGACACCATGAACCCACCCGCCAACCATCAACCATCAACCATCAACCCGGCTTCGCCGTTCGGCCCCGTCGTTTACACCTACACCCGAGCACAAGCCGTCGCCGACGGCGGCCAAGTCGAAGTCACCAAGGTTGCCGCGGAAGCCGGCATCCGCTTCCCGGTTTTTCTCACCCGCGCCGTTTACGATGCGTTCGTCACCGTCCCGCCGGGCGTGTCCGGTCAGGATGAAGCCGGCCGGCTTTGGGACATCGTTTGGATGACGCGCTTTGCGATCATCCGCAGCCGTCCAGGTTGCGACCGCCTGCCGGTTGCCCTCTACGTCCGCAACGACGATGTGCGCTCCCGCCTCGTGAAGCTGGTTGCCGTTTGCGGCCCCCTCGACATTGACGACCCGCAACCCGCCATCACCCTGATGATGCCCGACGAGGATTGACCTGCCTGCGCCGTGCCCGTCGCGGCAGGCAGGCCAACCGCCTGCCCTCTCCCTCTCCGCCTCGACCGGGGAGAGGGTCGGGGTGAGGTGTCGCCCGTGCCCCGCCGGCTGGGGTTACGCGCCCCAGGCCCGCGGCAAAAGGCAAGCCCTCTGCACTCCCCCACCTTGGCTTCCGCCGGAGTCCTTGGGCCGGACAGGCCGCCAGCCGCGGGGCTCTCACGCCATCCCCGAACCCCGGCGGTCCTGAGCCGGACAGGCCACCACCGGGCGCGCCAGCCAGAGCGCCGGTCTATTCCACTCGCAAGCTCGCTCCACAGACCGCCGCCGAGTGGCCGCCGGCAAGTCTGAGCGGCCAGGCGCGCCCAGGCCCACCCATCCCCTAGGAGCGCCGGCCACGCTGTGGCCTCGCCCCCTTCCCAAGCCCAAGGGGGCTGCGCCTCACAACCCGTCCGCATCATCGTTTCCATCAATCCCTCGCCCAAGAATATCAATTAACCCGGTCGCGGCCTTGCCGGTTAGACTGGCTTGTGACGGTCAAGAATATATGAATCCATTTACACCCATGCTCACACCATGAAAACATCCACCAGCCGTGTTCTGCTCTGGACCCCCCGCGTCCTGGCGCTGCTCTTCGCCGCCTTCATCAGCATCTTCGCCCTGGATGTGTTTGATGAACACCACGGCTTCTGGCCAACCGCGTTCGCGCTGGCCATGCACCTGATCCCCACGGCCATCCTGCTCGTCCTGGTGGCCCTGGCTTGGCGCTGGCCGTGGATTGGCGCCGTCGCCTTCCCCGCCTTGGGCGCCTTCTACATTGCCTCGTTCTGGGGCCGGTTTCCTTGGCCCACCTATCTGATCATCGCCGGGCCGCTCTTTCTGCTGGGCGCGCTCTTCCTGCTGAGCTGGATCCGCCGGGCCGACCTGCGGCCCGCCGCCTGACCACGGGTGCTCACAGCCCCCTGAGTTTCCGCTGCACGATCACACGCGGCTTCGTCGCCACCAGGTAGCGCAGTGCGTCGGCGGCGTCGTCGCCGCCCTGGCCGTCTTCGTCCGCGTCAACCTTGTCCACGTCTTCCGGCCGGTTCGGGTCGTGTTGGAGGGCCGGCAGCGTTTCCAGCAGCCGCCCACAGCGCTGGTGAATGAACAGACGCGGCACGATGGCCCCCTCCACATCGCCAAGCCGTTGCAGGATCTCCGCCCAACCGTTCACCCGGTCCATGTTCGCCGGGCGCAGTGAAATCCCCAGCTTCCCGTATTGCGCCGCCACCGTGGACCCGTCCGATTGTTTCGAGAACACGTCCGCGCCGGCCACGAAGCGCCGCAACCGGTCCACCGTCAGACCGTGCCGCGCCAACATGGCCTTGATCGCTGCCGCGTGCCGGTCCGGGAGCCATTTCCGCTCCGCGTGTTCATCCACCACGAACAGGTTGCCATCGCCGTCCAGGCACCCGAGCAGGCAAACGGTGTAATGAGTGAAGCCGTAATCGAGCGCCGCGAACCACTCCACCGCCCGCGTGTCGTCGAATTGCTCGACGATATGCACGTCCCGGCGGAACGTCGTGAAGAACTGGCCGGCGGCAATGTCCCATTCCCCATCCAGCCAGGCGGCCTTTTGCCAGCCGCTCAGCCCTTCCAGAATCCGCCGATACTCCGGGTTGTTGAACCGGTTGTCATCCACCCGCGCCGGAATGAACCGTGTGTCCGTCTCCCGACCGTCCCGGAACGGCAGGATGAACCGCGCCCGATACCAGGCATGGCCGACCCCGCCGGGGTTGCTGGTGCTGTAGATGCGCGGACGCCAGTCCGCCTTGCTGGTCCGGCAGCAAGTGGAAATGTCCTGGTGCTTCCGGGCGGTAAGCGTGGTCGCCTCCTCGATGCCGATCACGTCGTATTCCAGCCCCAGGTAGGCATCAATGTCTTTCTCCGCTTGGAAGTGGCCCGCCACGATCCGCGAGCCGTTGGCGAACGTCAGCACCCCACGGTAGCCGGCGAAGTCATGTTTCAGCCCGGCGAAGAGCCGCAACCGCAGGTCGTCGAAATGCTCCGCGTTCGCCTTGCCCACCTTGCGGAGCAGCAGACATTTCAAGCCGGCCACCCGCTGGCAATCGTCGGCCCCCATCTGCGCCAGCAACCAGTGCGACTTCCCGCCGCCCCGCGCCCCGCCGTAACCGATCGCCGTCGGCCCGCCCGGCGCGTCACAGGCCCGCGCCGCCGCACTGGCCGCCAGTTGCCGCGGCTGCAGGACAAGCCCCGCCCGCTCGAAAAGCGAGAGTTGATCCGCCGGACACCCGGCCTGCCGGCCGGCCAGAACGAACCGTTCCCACGGGCTCATGGGACCTTCCCCCCGTCGCCTTCCGTCAGGAGGCGCTTCCCCTCACTTCGCACCTCGCCACTCGCACCTCTCACTTCTTCAGCGTCCACCACCTCACCAGGCAGGGGATTCGAGTACACCCGCTTGAGCGCTTCCTCGAACGCCACCCGAATCGGCCCGCCCCCCTCGCCCGTGTGCTCCACGGATTCCGTGGCCAGCCCGGAGGCCATGCGCCCCAGCCTGCTGGCGACCTCCAGGATGCGCGCGATGTCCCCAAGGTTCGCATACACCCGGTCGCGTTCCATGAACGCGCTCAGTGCCCGCCTCGCCGCCGCGATGCACTTCTCGTGCATCTCCCATTCCCGCTCCTTCAGGTCGGTCTGGCGGCGCAGCCATTCGGCGGCCTTGCCACGCGTCAGCCCCTCGACCGCTTCGCGCTCCACCGCGGCCATGTGGCCGGCATGGGCCGCCACGCGCGCCGGCCAGTCGAACCGCCGCGACCACCGCTTGATGAGACGTGAACTCTTGGTGAGCTTTTGGGCCACCGCCGCCAGTGACCGTTCCGACCCCAGGTTCAGGTACTCGGCGAAGGCCGCAAACGCCTTGGCGCTCTCCTTCGGCTGCTGTTCAAACGCTAACGCCATAGTCGCACCTCGCCGGAACACGCACCCATAGACACACACACACACGCCCTCTTAAAAAGAGGGGCGTGTGGGTCTGTCTTGTCTGAGCCGCACGACCCGCACGGACGGCCTTTTTGCCCGTGTGTGAGTCTCCCTGCCTTGGCCGCACTCATACCAGTTCCCCCTCCGCCTGTGGAAAGCGGGCCAGGAGAACCCGCGGATTCGTGCCCTTCCGCTTCACCGACCACACGAACAGGCTCCCATCCTGTATCAAATCGTCTATGAGCGGGTTGATGCGGTTCATGCCGATTCCCGCCGCATTGGCCTTGTCGCGCAGTTCATTCTTGGAAATGGCTCGCCCAGTCGGCACGTGGGCCAGCACGTCGGCCTTGTTCGGCACCCGCCTGGCAGTCGGCTCCTTGGGCACCTCTTCCGGCTCCGGTTCCCGCCAGTAAATCATGCCGGGTTCCTTCGCATGGGCGATCAGCTTCGCGTAGGCCGTAGTTTCGCCGTCCGCCTCTTTCCACCGCAGCCGAGAACCTCGCTTGCCCGTAAAGAACTCATAAACGGAGCGCGAACCTATGCTCCGCAGCCCAACCACACACCGCGCCCAGCCCGCCCACTCGATAGACCCGCTACCCAAATAGGCGAAGTCCCCCGCCTTCCAATCTGGCTTTTCCTTGCCGGCAGGCGGCTTGTTCGTGTGATGGAGAACCACGCATCCGCAGTTAAACTCCCGCAGCAGCGGATTCAGCATATTCCGCAGGAAGCCGCCGACATCCTTCTGAGAGCTCGCCTCACCGCCGAGGTACGACAGCGCTGGGTCAATCCAAAGCAGATCCGGCCGGTGCTGCTCCAGCAGTGGCCGCAGCACGCCCTGAACAAACCCAAACCCGGTTCGCTGGTCTTCGCGTACCACCAGCACCATTTCGCAGGCGCGCGCCCGGTCCTCATCGCTCAGCCCCAGGCCGCGAATAACGCCATCCCGCATCTCCGCCAAATCGCCGTCATCATTCTCCGCCTGCACCAGCAACGACTTCAACGGCCTCGTCGGCTTGATACCGAACGCCTCACGCCCGACCGCCCACAGGATCATTGCCTGCATCGCCAGGGCGCTCTTGCCTACCCCGGTCGGCCCGACCAGCAACATCCCACCGCCCCGGCACAGAAACCGGTATTTCAGCAATTCGTCAGGGTCATTGTCAGGAGGAAGAACAAGCTCGCCCAGCCGCCTTGCCGGCGGCGGCGCGAGCGCCTGCCCATCCCCGGCCTTATCCTCGACCTCAGCAGCCAGTTCTGTCAGGTCCATCAGAGGATGCTCCTTCCCTCTGGTTTCGGATTCAGATACAGGAGGCGCTGAACCCCGTCGCCCGCCGCTCCAATCTCCCGGCGCGCTCCCGGCAGCCGCGACAATCGGGACGGGTTCTTGTTCTTCCCGTCAACGCCGAACCGGGCCAACAGTGCCAGCATTTGCGCGACGGTGGCGCGGTACTCATCAGCATCCCGCGCATCCACCTTTACCCAGGCATGGACCGACCGCCCACCACTGCCAATCACCGCTGCCACCGGGAGGGGCAGCCTGGCGAACAGCGGAAGTTGAAGCTCCAACGGCAGCGTATCGCTTTCTACCAGGGCAAATCGAAAGGCGGTCACGTTCACATCCGCCACCCCGCACCCGTCAACCGGGTTCATCCGCAGCCACGCGCCGCCCGCGTCACTGTCCGACCCGCTCCCGCGGAACCGCGCAACAACAGCATCACGCGCGAGAGTCACACCACGGCCCACCGGCCGCGCCTTCACTTCGCCGCTCTTTTCGGTTACAGCCTCAAACGCCGTGACGAAATTGACCAACTCACCCGGCGCATACAGGGCCTCGACCAGGGCCGCCCCGTCGAAACGAGGATCATCGCTCACCGCCACCGGACTGGCCCCGAACAACTCCGCCTCACCGCACCGGAACCCTTTCAGGAACCTTTCTGCCGCCACGACGGGGCTTGCCGCTTTCGCCGGTGGCGCACTGCGCGCCGCCAACCGTCTTTGCGGCTCAGGTGCCACGCCAGCACCCAGCAGCCAACCACGCGGCTCGTTGTGGCTCGCTTCGCTGGCGGATTCAACCTTGTGGCGCAGTTCCCGCTCCGACCACGGCGGCACGCAAACGCGGTTCCACTCCGTCAGCAGCGCCAGCGCATCCGGTTCGCCCAGGGCGAACCCATGAACAAGGCAGGCCGCGACGTGAAACGTCGCATTATGTCCACCCTGGCCGCTGACGGCCGGCGGACACTTGGCGACGTAGCGCCGCGCTCGCTCGATGACTGGGAAAGCCATAGTTACACCTCTCCCCGGAGGTCGCCCGCTGGCGTGAGACCCACCGCGACGCCGTGACGAGCACTCTACCGGGCAGGAAGGCCTCCTCAGGCAGCTTCCCGCACCGGCGCAACCGCCAACGTCCGCCCCCGAACCAGCCGCTTGCCGGCCAGCACCCCCCGGACCATCTCGACATCGAAGAAGACCAGATGCCCGATGCGGATATGGGGGATTGACTTCGCCTTGGTCTGCGTCCGCAGCCAGCGAAGACTTGGCTTGCACTCCGGCGCGAACACCTGATCGAGCAGTTGTTCCGCGCTCACCAGCTTTCCTTTTACCGTCATGTCATTCATCACACATGCCTTTCCAGTCAACGCTCCGCAGTCGCCCGGCGCCCTTTGCGCCGCTCCGGTCCGCGCCACGCGGCCCTGCTCCGGCCTGCTTCGCACGGTGATATGTATTGCATATCTGCATTCAAATGGTAGATATTTAATGCGTATCTGCTATGTTTCCCCCCATGCGAGTATCACTGCAGCGACACCCCCTGGCCGTGCTCCGCACGTTGATCGGCTTCACCCAGAAGGAAATGGCCCAAATCCTCGAGTGTTCCACCGCCACCGTTCAGGCTGTCGAACTGGGAAAGTTGAAGCTCAGCATGGACCTCGCGCAGCGAGTCCACTTCCAAACCGCCGTCAGCACGGAATGGCTCTTGGCGGACGACGTTTCCCAGCCGCCCGTTTCAGGTCAGGGCACGCCGTACACCAAAGCCCTCTTCGAGGAGATGCAGGCCGCGCTGCTCTCCCCGAAAAAGTCGGGCACCGACGCCCTCGCCGAGCTTTGGAGGATCCGGGGCATGTTCATCAAGAACGTCAAACTTTTGGGGATTCTCTACACCGAAGCCTACAAGCGGGGGAAGGTGCCCATTGTCTTTTACAAGGGCATCATGTTAACCAAGGAACTATTCGAGAAAGAGATCGGGCAGGACGAGCACATCGCCGAGAAGCTGAAAGCCCTGACGTACTCAGAACTGGGGCCGGTTGACCTGTTCGAACTCACCGAAACCCTGGACCAGTTCGAGGGCGACACCAACGAAGAACTCAAACGTAAACTCAAGCAGACGAAGGAACCGCTCCCACCGTTTCTCCGGACCTTTGTGCCCGGCTTGAACAAGCCGCCAGCCCGCGCCGGCAAGAAGAAGTAGTCACGAACCGAAATCCATCCCGCGGCACGCCCGACCCGATTTGCCAGGATATTTGCCAATTTGTCAGTTTTACCTGCTTCTCACTTCCGCTCGCTTCATCCCGTTTCCTTCCACCACGGGCAGGCAAAAAACGCTAAAATCCCAGTGTTTATGCTGGTTTAAGCGGATTTGCAGGGGAAAGAAGATTGGCTGTCCGACCAGGATTTGAACCTGGACTAAAGGCTCCAAAGACCTCTGTGCTACCATTACACCATCGGACAAACAACAGAAGTAACGTAACGGCGGCCGGTGACGGCGCAACAGAAAACTGCGGTCATACCGTCATGCCCATCAAGTCGCGGCAACCCCGCCGCGCAGGGGCGCGACGGCCGTCCAGTTGCGCATTCCGTACCGGCTGAGGAACTTCTCCCGCAAGCGCTGGGCGCCCGGTTCGCCCGTGATCACGGCGAACGTGGTGGAGCCGCTGCCCGACATGAGCGTGGCCGCTGCTCCCTCCCCCCGCAAGAACTCCTGGAACAGTTGCAGGATTGGATATTTCTCCAGCGCCGGTGCCTCGAGCGAGTTGTAGAACTCCGCCCCGGCCGCCGCCAGGTCGGGTTGTTCCAGCCGGGCGATCAGTCGCGCGGATCTTCCGGGAACACCGTTCAGCGCCCGTGGAAAGCGGGCCAGGCTCTGGTAAGCCCAGGCGGTCGCAATGCCGAACCCAGGATGAATCAGAAGCACCCAGGCGTCGCGCAACGCCGGGAACCAACCGAAGGCCTGCACGTGTTCCCCACGGCCGGTGGCCAGCGCGGGGCCGGGTTGCAGGAAGAACGGCACGTCGGAACCCAGTTGCGCCGCCAGCGCGGTGAGGGCGGCCGCGTCGAGCGGGTGGCCGAACAGGTCGTTCAGGCCCAGCAGCGTCGTGGCAGCATTGCCGCTGCCGCCGCCCAGCCCGGCCGCCATGGGAATGTGTTTTTCCAGGTGGATGCGCACGCCGTCGCGGATGCCGGCGGCCTGCAGGAAGGCCGTGGCCGCCCGATGCACCAAATTCGAGGCGTCCATCGGCAGGGCGGGATCGCTGCCCGTGAGTTCGAAGCCGCGCGCGGTGGTGGCGAACTCGAGTGTGTCGCACACCGGCACCGGATGCATGACGGTTTCCAGTTCATGAAAGCCATCGGGCCGCCGGCCGAGGATGTTCAGCAGCAGGTTGATTTTGCAGGGCGAAGACCGGGCGAGTTTCATCAATAAAAAAGGCGCCAACAACCAGGTGTCGGCGCCCGGAAAGCGTGGCGGACCTCAGTAGTCGTAAATGTGGAAGCGGCTGCCCGGCACGAACGGCATGATGTCGCCGCCGCTGAACCCCGTGTGCGTGTCCGGCTCGAACGTGGTATCCGAGATGAGATTCGGGGTGTAGCTGTCCGGATAGGCCGGGTTCACGGTTGCATCCGGCAGGATCGGCCCGCCGGGATGGAGGACCGGGTCGTAGCTCGGGATCGGGAAAGTGACGATTTCGTAAGCCCCGACGAAAGTGCGCACCAGGCTGCGGTTGAAGCCTTTGATGACACCCGCAGTGTAGGCCGTCGTGGGGCTGTCGAACATGGCGGTCTGCTCGACCGATCGCCGCATTTCGCCAAGGCGGGCGAACTCGGTGACGTTGGAGAGGCCGCGGCCCAGTTTCTTTTCGGGGCCGGCGCAACCGACCGCGAAAGCCACCAGCAAGCCACCGGTGGCGAGTGTCCAAAGCTTACGCATAGTTCAAATTGGTGAGGTCAGATTACGCGCCCTCACGGCCTTGTAAAGAGCGATTTCTATGCCAGCAACGAAAAGATTATCGTGATGGCTGCGGGCCGTTCCCCCCGGCATTGGCGGCGGGACTCGGCGGCCGGATGCCGTACCGGATCGCGACGCCCTTGGGGAGTTTTCGCTCCGGCCAACTGCCGCGCAGCGCCGTCTCCGGGCGGTCGTCCATCCGGCCATGCACGCTGCCATTGGCCAGCGCGTAAAACCGCTGCCAGCGGCCGTCCGGGCTGGGGGCCACCGAACGCGAGCGGGCGATGATCGTTTGCGGCGCGTGTTGCAAAGCCCGTTTCAGAGTGGCCCGATCCGCCACCAGCACCGCCACGTCGCTCCAATTCACCCCCGGTGCCAGGTTCGTCACCGCCGGGTTCAACCGGCCGTCGTCCAGCCACAGCGGTTTGGCCTCGGCATCGCTCGCAAACGCGCGCAGCGCCCAGCCGGCAAGCCGAATCTGGTCCAGTTCGGCCCAGAGCAGGTTGGTGGCGAGCGTCGCCGGGGAATTGGTGTCCGTTTCGAAGATCGTGGCCGATGCCACCGCCGCCTCCGCGGCCGGCCGCGATCCCGGCAAGGAGTACCTCATCCGCAGCGTGCTTGCGCCGTTGTCTGGGGGTGACCAGCTCAGCGGGTTCCCGGCACCCGTTGCGCCGGCCGTGGCCGGTTCGCCAGCAGCAGCTCCCACGCCATCAGGTTGTTGGGTAATCTTGAAACCCTTGGGGACCAGCCCGTAGCGCATCATCATGTGAATGTCCATCATCGGTCTTGGCGAAGGGTCGGTGAAAATGCCGCTCCATGCCTCTTCCCGGGTGCGGTGTTCCTGGCGGCGGACACTGCCGTCGGCCAGCACGTAAAACCGCTGCCATCGTCCGCTCCATGGCCCGGGCGCTTTCGAGCGGGCAAGGATGGTCATCGGTGACTCGCGCACGGCCTGCTGGAGCGCCGCGGTGGTCGGCACCTGGATCTCCACGTCGTCCCAATCCACCGCGGGCACCGCCTGCGTCAGCAACGGGTTGGGCCGTTCGTTCTGGAAGAGCGGAGCCGTGGGATGGTTCAGGAGGAAAAGACTCAAGGCCAGGGCCACCTGATCCATGTTGTGGCAGGCGGTCAGCTCCATGTGGCCGTTGGCAAACACCACCATCTTCAGCCCTGTCGGCGACGTGACCCGCAGCAGCACGGCTTCGGGCAACGCGGGACGCGCGCTGAGGACGACCGCGGTTTCCATGCCGTCGAAATCCCGCACTGCGTCAGAAGCGATCCAATGACGGTTGACGAGTTCACTCAAAGGAATGGAATCGGACACGGCCGACCCCGCGGCCGCCTGGTCGCGCTGGAAGTTCACTGCCGCCGCGAGCAGCTTGTCCACGCTCAACTCCAGCGTTCCGTTGTTCTTGAACAGGGCCTGGTCGAGCCGCCACGGCGCGGGTTTGGGCGGCGGGTTGGCCGCCTGCGCCTGAGCCTGCGCCAGGATATGTTGGTCCAAAACCCAGCGCGCGTTGAGCAAGAGGGCCAGGGAACCGGCCGTCCAAACCGCTAATGCCAGACCGAACCAGCCGATGTGTCCCAACACCCTTCGGACGCTGCGGTCCACCCGCCGGAAATGCCCGAAACCGCACCCCACCATCAGCGCCAGCAAAGCCACGGCTCCGACCCCCAGCCAGACCCAGCCGGCCAGCGCGTAGCCCGCGACCTCAGTTATACTAAATAGGTTGGCTGAATCGCCCATGAGCTGCCAACTGAGGTGGTCGAAGTTGTTGGCCACCGTGGCGACCGCGATGAGGGTCACGCTCGCGACGGCCACCGTCCACAGCAATGCGCGGACGGTGGTCTGGCAGAGGGCCGAGAAGTAGATCGCCACGCTGCCCAGCAGGAGCACAACGGTGCTGGTCACCCACCACGCGTCCGTGAATTCATGACGAGCTTCCGCAAACGGCGACGCGAGGAGCAGCAGCAGCGGCAAACCCACCGCGAGCAGTTCGGTTAAGCCCAGCGCGACACCCACCTTCACGAGCCATTGCCGCCAGGCGGCGAGCGGTTGGACCAACTGCCATTCGATCGTGCCGTGCTGGCGTTCCTCGGCGCAGCAAAGCGCCCCGGCCAGGAGCGGAATGACCAGCGCCTGGAGCCAGATCAACGGCTCCACGTAAAAGCGGGAAGAGAGATCGCCCCGCACACGGACCAGTTCCACGACGCTGGCCGCAACCACGGCGAGGACGAAAAGGCCGGTGATCAGGAAGGTGGTTTGCTGGAGCCGGAGTTCCTTTTTCACCAGTTGCCACAGCACGCCGGTATGGCGCGGCGCCGTTGAGCGGGCCGCCCGTGCCGGCAAAAGCCGTGCCAGCCACTGTGGCAGGTGCAGATCGGCATTGGGTCCGTCCAGCACCTGCAGGCGCACGAAGGCGCGATAGCCCAGGAACGGCGCCGCCACCCAGTGGCCGATGAGCGGCACGAGGAAGCAGACCCAAACGAAGGTGTCCTCGGGGGTGGAACCGAACAACGCCCAGCCCAGCAAGTTCGCAGCGCCCCAGAGCAGCAGCGGCAGCGCGCCGGCAAACACCGCGCCCGCGAGCGTGCTCCGCGTCAGCAGCGTCATCCAGGGCGCCACGCCCACGGCGCTGAGGACCGTGCAACCCACCACCAACAGGAAAGACTCAAGGTCGTTCATCGGAAACCGTGTCCCAAGCACGACCACCACGGCCGCCGTGCTGAGAGAGGCGATCAACACCAGCGCCAACAGAATGCCCATCTTCGCCCGCCAAACCGCCGGGCGGGTCACCGGTTGCGCGAGCAGCAAGGGCAGGGTGCGGTGGTTGAATTCGTGGCCGAACACGGTGGCGCCGAGCACCAGGCAGCCAAGCACGTTGATCGCCACGGCCAGAGCCACTCCCGGCTCGGGATTGGCGCCCAGCGTGCTGAAGAAAAGGACCGCCATGGTCAGCAGCCAGACCGGCATCAGGACGCGGAGTTCCTTGCCCAGCAGCAGGGGCAGGATAGGCGCACGAAACCAATCGGGCAGCGCGTACGCCAGCGAAGTGCGGTGCTCCGGTTTCATGCCGCGGCTCCTCCCGTCTTGAGGGCGGTGACGAAGATTTCCTCGAGCGTCAGCGCCTCGGTGCGGACCTCCTCCGGCGAGAGCGCCCGCAACCGGGCCAGCACTTCGGCCGAGTTGCCGTTGACCATCACCTCGAGTTCCCGTCCCTCCTGACGCAACACCCGCGCCGCCCCGAGGTCCGCCACCGGCGCTTCGCCCGCGAACCGGGCATAGATTTTCTGGTAGCGCTCGCGGGCCATGTCGGACGCCAGCGTCATCACCTCGCGGCCTTGATCAATGATCGTGAATTCGTCAATCAGCCCCTCGAATTCAGCAATCAGGTGGGTCGAAACGAACACCGTGCGCCGGCCGGGATCGCCTTCCTGGTAGGCGCCGATGACAGTCTCGATGAACTCGCGCCGGACGATCGGGTCCAGCCCCGAGGTCGGTTCGTCGAGGACCAGCAACTCGGGCTCGGGGCAGATGGCGGTGATGAGCGCGAGCTGGGTGCGCTGGCCCTTGGACAGGTGGCCGGTTTTCTGGCTGGGATCGAGGCGGAACTGGTCGAGCAGGGCGCGTTCGGTGCCGCGATTCCACTGCTCGCGGAACGAGGCCAGGTAGTCCAGCGTTTCGCGGACGGTCATCCACGGATAGAACGCGACGTAGTCCGGCACGTAGGCGAGGCGCGACTTGACGGCGACCTCGTGCTTCGCGGGATCGAGACCGAACACGCGGATGCCGCCCGACGTGGGCCGCAACAAATTGAGCAGGCACTTGATGGTGGTGGTTTTGCCCGCGCCGTTGCGGCCGAAGAAGCCGTAGCAGCGGCCGGCCGCAACGCGCAGGCTCAGGCCGTTCACGGCGTCGGTGTGGCCGTAGCGGCGGACGAGGTATTGGATGTCAATGACGGGCGTTTCAGTGATCATAGGCGTCAATCGGTGTGGAGCTTCGAGTTTCTGACCGAGCTAATGGAGGGCGGTTCCGGGTCTGGCCTGTTGGACGCTTCCGTCCGTAAGGAGAACCAGTTCATCCCCGTCGGGACGCCGGGCGCGCATGAGGACCGCATTGGGGGTGGCCTCGTCGGCCTTGAGTGAGATGCTGACCTGCCAACCGGCAAAGACGCGCACATCCTCCGGTTTCAACAGGCCCCGATTCAAGAGCTGAGCCAACGAGACGGTGTCCGGCACCGGTGCGCCGTTCTCCGCCAGCGCGTGTTTGTAGGCAGCCACCGCAGCGATGAGCTTCGGCGCATCAAATCCCGGTCCGTGGACGTGGACGTGATGGTCCTTCAGCCAGATGGCCAACAGACACTGGCTGATGACGAGCACGCCGAGGAAGGCGAGAGCAACGAGGATGAGATTGCGTTTCATAGGTTGATCGCGATGGGGTTCAGCCAGCCTGGGCCGCCTTGATTCGCTTCTCCTCGAAAGCGTCGAACCGCAGCTTGGCGAGTCGAAGGAACTCCTCGCGTCCGACGCGCAAGTGATGCGCCTGGACGACGGCGGCGTCAATTTCCGCGGCGAGCATCTGTTGCCGGACTTCTTCCTTGAACGGCGAGCCGTTCTCCTTGAGGAAGCAGCCCCGGCCGGCGACGGTTTCGATGATGCCCTGGCTTTCCAGTTCGGCGTAGGCCTTGGCGACGGTGTTGCGGTTGAGGCGGAGCTGCTCGGCGAGCGGGCGGATGGAGGGCAGGGGTTCGCCGGGCTGGACCGCGCCCGAGGCGGCGGCGGCCTTGACCTGGTCCACCACCTGGAGATAGACCGGCTTGCCGGATTTGAAATCGAGTTGGATGAACATGGCAACGGTGGCGTTTCTTTATCTGTCATAGGACAGTATGACAGTCGCTCCGAGGCGTCAAGGAGTTTTTTCCGGTTTTTCGCGGAATTCAGGGAAGCCGTCGCGGAGCGCCGACCGAGGGTAGCCGGGAACTTCCGTCCACCGTGGAAGCAGATCGCCGCCAAAGAGCGCAGAGATGGGAAGGCTCCTCTTTGCGTTTTTTGCGTTCCTTCGCGGCAAGGAGTTGGATCAGCGTCCCCTCCGTGTCCATCGGCGGTTGAAGTGGATTTTCCAGGTTCATTTTCCTTCCTTCGTGGGCTGCCCTTCGCGGAGAGGGGGAACGTCGCGGAGCGACGGCTGATGCGCTGGCTTGGCCCTTCGCGCCCACTCCCGGGGTTGACGAACTCGTTTGGTGGCTGCCCGACCGCTGGGCGGGCAGTTGGAGCGTTGCGTCGTGGCCCGGCGGTCCACGACCCACCTTCGGCATTCCCACGGCGGCGCCGGATTGTTACGAAAGCGTGACAACGTCCACCGCTGGGCCACAATGGCCGCACCATGTTCTCACTCCAGGAGTTGTTCGGGAAAGGCGACAAGTTTTACAAGCTGCTCGAGGCCAGCGCGCGGGAGGCGCACGAGAGCGTCCGGCTGCTGCTGCAGTTTCTCCAAAACCCCGGCGGGCCGAAAAGCCTCGATGACCTGGTGCTGGCGCGGCGCAAGGAGAAAAAGATCGCCGAACGGATCAGCGAGGAGCTGGTGAGCACGTTCATCACCGGCATTGAGCGCGAGGACATCGAGGGACTTTCCCTGGCGCTCTACAAAATCCCCAAGACCGTCGAAAAGTTTGCCGAGCGGTTGAGCATCGCCGCGCCGCACGTGACGGGGGTGGACTTCACGCCCCAGGCCCAGGCCCTGGAGAAGGCCACCGACACGGTGGTCGCAATGGTGCGGCAGTTGCGCGATCTGCAACAAATGGAGAAAATCAAGGAACTCAACGACCGGCTGCAATACATCGAAGGCGAGGCGGACAAACTGATGCTGGTGTTGTTGCGCGACCTTTACAGCGGCCGGCACGAGCCGTTGAAGGTGATCATCCTGAAAGACCTTTATGAGCTGATGGAGAAGGTGATTGACCGTTGCCGGGACGCCGGCAACGTCGTCGTCCAGGTGGTGCTGAAGAACTCCTGAACCACCCGCTTTCCCGGCCATGACGCTCATCCTCACGGTCATCGTGGTGGCGTTGATTTTCGAGTACATCAACGGCTTTCACGACACG
>Ga0187885_10000667_pt1 | contig 40743 bp, 41 predicted proteins | sample June2016WEW_20_1_3_FD_132970 | JGI IMG/M metagenome (GOLD analysis project Ga0187885, IMG submission 132970) | Peatland microbial communities from SPRUCE experiment site at the Marcell Experimental Forest, Minnesota, USA - June2016WEW_20_100 | ecosystem: Environmental > Terrestrial > Soil >...
CTGGCCATAGCCAGATCATGTCGGAAATTACTCCGCTTCGCCAGGTTTCAACTGGCTTCGCTTCGAAAGGATGCCATTCATCCCCAGGCTTAAAAGCCTGGGGTTTTCTGGCATAGCTTATAATTAAAAAGGCAAGATCATTTCTGGCCCTGCCCTTAATCTCTGAAAAAGGAATTACTATACACTTTTCTTCTGAATGCTTGCTTTATCCTTTTTTTAACCCATTGCAGGATTTGAAGATTCGGGCACAAAGTGTTATACTGTCGACGACCATTTGTTCCAGGATGGAAACCTCAAGTCTCGGAACATGGACTCAGATGATTGCCGAAGGAAGATAGAGGATGGCTGAAATCAGGATTGAGAAAGTTAGACTGGGCAGGACGGATCTAATCGTGACAAGACTGGGGTGGGGTGGCATTCCAATCCAACGGGTGGGTGAAGAGGAAGCAGTTTCTGTGATTAGAGCTGTCATCGAAATGGGTGTGGATCTTCTCGATACCGCTCGTGCCTACACCAACAGCGAGCACCGCATCGGATTGGCCCTTCAGGAAATAAATAAACCCATCGTTCTTTCAACCAGGTCAACTGAGAGATCAGATAAGATCTATAACGATGTTCATGAGAGCCTAAAACAGTTAAACGTGAAAAAGATCGATATTTATCATCTGCATAATGTTTCTAATTTTGCGGAATACGAGAAAGTCTTGGGTGCAGGAGGGGCCTACAAGGGTTTAAAACAAGCCCGAGATGAAGGATTGATCGGTCACATTGGCATTACGAGTCACAGTCTCCAGGTGCTGGAGAAGGCGATTGAGGATGGCCATTTTGAGGTTGTCATGGCCTGCTATAGCTTCCTCGAGCCAGAGGCTGCCAATAAAGTTTTTCCTTTGGCCAAGGCTAAAGACGTTGGGGTACTGGTCATGAAGGCCTTTTCGGGTGGCGTGATTGAAGAAGCTGGTCCAGCTTTGCGGTTTGTGCTCCAGACGAAAGAGATTGTGGCCATCCCTGGTTCGGAGACGCTGGAGAGGGCTCAGGAGAATTGGAAGGTTTTCACCGAAGGAGGATCCCTCACTGAGAAGGACCAAGAGCGGATTGAAGCCATCAAAAAACAACTTAACCAACAATTCTGCAGGCGGTGCGACTATTGCCAGCCCTGCTCAGAGGGGATCAATATTCAGTTTGCTGTCGGACTTAAGTCGATTATCAAACGTTACGGTCCTATGGCCCAGGAGTTAAAATGGATGCCGGACCTCATTAAGAAGGCTCGGAACTGTTCAGAATGCGGCGATTGTCTGACGCGTTGCCCTTATCAATTGCCAATCCCTGAATTGATTAGGGAGAATTTGGCCTGGTACGACAATCTGAAGAGTCAATAGGAGAGAGCAGGGGGTTCTGACGCGGGAAACAAAGCTGTTGAGATCCTCTCAGAAGAAGACGAGGAGAAGGTATATGTTTTTCTTGTGTCTTCTCAATACAAGAGGTTCATTGAGCGTATTCCAGAAAAAGGAGTGAAGGATGTTTTGAGGATAGATATGCGGCAGCAATGACAACTTCCATTCACTTCTTCGATCATACCCCACATAGTTATATGTGTGCCATCTGCGATTGCCCAGCCCCCAATCATTGTACCACACTCAGAGTTAGACTTGTTGAACCATAGCCCGGCATGATAGCCTCAGGTGCAGGGGGTCGGTAACCCAACGCACTGTGAGGTCTGATCTGATTGTAGTCCTTTCTCCAGTTATCGATCAGCACCTGAGCCTCAAAGAGCGTTGTAAAAATCTCCCTGTTGAGTAGCTCATCCCTTAACTTCCCGTTAAAGGACTCAATGTACCCATTCTCCCACGGACTCCCAGGCTCAATATACAGGGTCTTTACTCCAAGATCCCTTAGCCATTGCCGGATCGCCCTTGCCGTGAACTCCGGCCCATTGTCCGAACGAATATGCTCCGGAATCCCTCTCTCAACAAATAACTCCGCCAGCTGATAAATCACCTCTTGAGACGTCATTCTTCTCGACACCGTGATGTTTAAAGATTCTCTCGTATATTCATCCAGGATGGTCAGAATCCGAAAAGCCCTCCCCTCCTGGGTCCGTGCTGCCATTAGATCATAACTCCAGACATGGTTTTTCCTCTCGGGCCTCAGCCGGATGCAGGAGCCCTCCTTGAGCCATAACCTCCCCCTCTTGGGTTGCTTCTGGGGTACCTTTAACCCCTCCTGCCTCCAGATCCGCTCCACGCGCTTATGGTTCACCCGCCATCCCTCCTCCTCCAAAAGAACACTTTCGAGAAACATTCTACATTCCTTCAGAGATAATAAGGCCCAATCTCTCAAATTCGCTTCTGAACTCTTTAAATACTTTTCAAGTATTGTATATGATTCTGGAGTTGCAAGATGGGCCAATTGGGAGAACGTATTGAGAAATGGAGGTTGGAACAGAGGCTATTTCGGGTGGATATCGGCAATATGATTAGGGTGAGTGGAACGACCATTATTAATTGGGAGAAGGATAGGAATAGGCCAACGAAGAAGAATATAGGGAGAATAGGGACGGTTTTCAGATTTAGGGCGTCGAAGTGTATTACGGGATAACACGGATATGACAATTTACACCATTAGTCGGTTGAACCTTCCCATCCTTAATATAATAGATATAACTTTCCAGGGCGTGTGGGCCAGAGTTATTGGCCCGAACCTGCACCTTGATCGTTCCGGGTGATCCATAATCCACATCCGTTACTTTGTAACAGTATGGCCCGTCATCCGAGAAGGCGAAACAGGCTGTCCGAATCTCTGGTTTACCATTTGCCTCAAAATTGATGTTCACCACAAATGGGAAATTTACCCTGATGTCTTCCTTCATTGAAACATGCATACCTAATAATCTTAGCTCACCCGAAGCAAGAGGCTCTGTGGGTACGGTGGCACAAGAAGAAATTGATAAAATTACAACTCCGCTCACTAAAACAGCAATCCATATGGATCTCATAATCGTAAATCTCTTTCTTATTGAAGTCTCTTGACGTTACTCGTGAGGTGCCCAGCAATATTCTTGGATAAATGTAGCACCAAAACATTATAGCATAATGACCATATCTAGAATACCTTAAGTTCCCCGTACTCGGCGCGATTCGTATCTACATATTTCACTTCATAATGGTAATCGCCAAACTCTTTGAATCGAAACCGCAGAGTTCCCTTTGGAGGCATGGAATTAATTATCGCAAAGCACTTATCTGGGTCTAACCTCGCACCTAATCCTGGAAATACCTCCGAACTAACCTCCTTACATTGCGTTCCCTTACGAAATTTTATTTTAACATCGCTTTGCGAGTCATTAATCCAGGTGACCTCAGTGTATCTGTCAATTGACAACACCCGTGTATCCAGTCCCTTATCAAGAATCATAATGGTCTTTACATTTTTCGGCGGAAAATCTTCCAAAAAAGGAGACATTTTTGTAGCCGAAAGCTTTAGCCTGCGATATTTTGACCTGGGCGGCACATTAAGCAACGTAGCCCTAAGGTTGCAGTTACTTCAATTGCTCAACTCAAGCCTGAATACTGATCCATTGCTCGTTCCTTCAGGAACTTCGCTTCACTCGATCGACAAAAGCTGATATAAGGTTAGAAAATCGTTCTTTTAAAGCGTAAATAAGATCACTTATGACGTTCACTATAGTTTTACAAACGCTTATTTTCCAAAAACTTTCAAGCCCAAATTGATTACTTGGCTGAAACCATTTTTGTCTCGACAGTTATTACTGTCTTCCTTTAGTGATGAACTTTGGCTTGAAATAAATCACCATAGGATGAAAGACTAATGTAAGAATGACGTTCGTCCCCATGATCATGGAAAGATAGAGGCCCACCTGAGCCTGAAACTTCATATCCGAAAAGAAATACCAGGTAATGATAGGTACAATAATCGTCAATCCGGTATAGATAACCGCCTTGCCGCACGTGCACATGGATTGGATAATCACCTTGTTCCAATCACCGGCCATCAGGGCGAACTCTTCTCTACTACGGGCATAGAGGTAGATGGCGAAATCCACACCAACGCCGGCCCCTATTGCAGCGACAGGGAGCGTATTGATCGAAAGTCCAATATTGGATAGAGACATATAACAAGCCGCCACGCTGTTGGCTAAGATCAAGGGAAGGGTTAACATGAGGCCCGCAGTAATCGACATAAAAGAAAAGGCGCAGACAGTGAAAATGGCCACATATACCGTAAGGTCTATGAGCATATGGGACCGTTTCATCTCCTCATTGATGGCAATCTCCATCCCAATCCTCCCCCCCGCCAACTTAAATTCCCCTTTTTCAATTTTCATGGGATGATCCTTGAAAAAGTCATAAGCGGCATCACGAATTCGGAGCAAGTTCTTCGACGTATGGTCCGCAAAAAAAAGTGTAATCTGAGACCGCTCGTAGGCCTGATCCATATACCGGCTAAATGTACTAGAATCGACTATGTATCCCCGCATGTACTCCATTAAAGCTCCCAACAAATCTCTACCGGGCGGCAGCTGGTACCAAGCTTCGTCCCCGTCATGGAAGCTTATATTAATCATCTTTGTCATATCGATCAGCGAGGTGGAGGATTTATAGATATCAGGCAACCTCTCTTGCATGTGCCTTGAAAAAGCCTCGAACGTTCTGACAACAGCCGGATCATATACGGAACCTTTTTGTCCTTCATAATAGAGGACTAAATTTTCCGATGAAGCATCAAATTTTTTGTTGATCATGGCCTGGTCTTGGTTATAAGGATGGTTTGGCCAGAGAACAGGTGAACCAGGGGTCGGATCTCCAATCTTTAGTTTGCCCGCTTGCCAGAAGCAAAAGACTGCAAATATAATAATTATGGTCCAAACCACATACCGGCTGCGTGAACCAATGGCAAAACGGGTTATGCCCATCATGAACTTGGCTAGCCAATCAACATTACAGCTTTCCTTAGCCCATTTCTCACTCGCCACCTTAAGGGGGACTAAGTTGCAAATGGCCGGCACCAGGAAGCCTGTTAGGAGAATGGTCATCATCCAAAAGCTCATAATGATAGCGAGATGCTGCATTAGGACGACCCTGGCAATAAACAACACCAGGAAGCCTGCTACATCAGCGGCCACAGCCGCAGCGTTGGGCATGAACATGGTCCGCATCGTCTCGTAACTCGCACGGAGCTTATCATTGCCGCTCGAATGCAACTCCTCAAAATAACGGTAGGTGATCTGATGACAGTTTCCTACCATTCGGGCGACAACTAAAAAGGCCAAGACATACATCATTGGGCTGAAGTTTATCCCTGTGAAGCCAATAAATCCCAGCCCCCACACAGTGAGGATCAGAGTATTGCCCATCACTACAATCATGCCCAAAAAATTCCCATAAAAAATGAGTAACAAAACCACAATCATGCCGATGATACTGATCACAAAAACATTGAATATTTGTGGCTTTAAGCTATAAATCCAGCCCATGAGCATTGGGAAGCCAACGACATGAACCGAGGTTTCTTCATCCGAATAGTCATGGACCAATTTTCGCAACAGTGTAAATGCCTGCCCGTAGGAGATATCCTCCTTAAACTCTGTTAATATAAGGCCTGCTGTTCCATCTCTCGAAACGAGAGTACCATCATAGGTTGGGTTAGAAAAAATATTGTACTTCAACAATTCCATCTCATCGGCCGTCTTTGGTACCTCAGGCCACATCAAAGGCACAACATTAATCTCCCCCTTTTTTCTAGGGGTCACCACTTTTACAGAACGGCTTGCAATAGAAATAGTCAAACCGCGATAGACTTCACTCCAGAGCTCAACTTCCTCTGTCATTTTCTTAATCTTGGTCAGAAAGCTCGGCTTAAAAATATCTCCTTGTTTTGCCTTGAGGGCAATGGCCACCCCTGAACCTCCGCTACCAAAAATTTCACCAAATTGGCTCACGATCTTGAGATAAGGATGGCCATACGGAAGCATCTCCTGCAGAATAACCTCCCCCCGAATCTGGAAAGCACCGTACAAAAAGACCCCGGTGATTACCAAGATAATTGATAATGTCCACAGCCTATTACTGGATAAAAAGAAACAAACGCGATCTAATCTATTACGTTGGTTATTATTATCCATATCTCTTTCCTTCCTTCTATAAAGCCGCATTCGACCCTAATAATATATCTGTTGCCAGGAAGTTTTAGAATTAGAAATATAAATCACTCCTCTCCCACCTATGGCAATAAAGCCAGAAGAGCCACGCTGTGCGATTTTTTGTATCCAGCCATAGGTAATGGGGGGGTTCAACTCCGACTTTTTCCAGGTACGCCCCTGGTCAACAGAAAGCAGAAGGGCACCTTTACCCCCGATCATGATAGTATCTTTTCCATCTGAAGCAACGCAAAAAAAGGAAATCTTAGAATCACCTGTATTAACTCCCCTCCAAGTCTTCCCTCCATCAATTGTCTTAACAGCATAGCCATCTATGCCTACCGCCCATGCCGTCTGAGGATTAACAGCCACTACGTCGAACAAAAAGGAGGCTCCCTCCATCCCACCAGTCTCTTCCGAAATACGAAAAAACCCAGCTTGTTTCTTCCACGTAGCCCCCCCATCACTGGTGTGATAGATGTAGCCATACTCACCAACAGCCCAACCATGAACCGGATCACAGAAAGATACCGCTCTAAGGATATAATCTTCATCTTTGAACTTAATGCGCCAATGCTCCCCTCCATCCTCTGTAAACAGAATATTGGTTCGCTCGGTCACAACCCAGCCTTTCAAAGAATTTATAAAATGGACACCCATCAAATAATAGGGTACGGGACTTTTCTGTTTTTCCCAGGTCTTTCCACCGTCCTTGGTATGGAGAATGGTCCCTCCATCACCGACAACCCAGCCATTTTGTGTATCCACGAAATGGATCGACAACAAAGTGTAATTAACACCTGTATTCTGGCGAACCCATGTCTTCCCACCATCCGAAGTATGAAGAACAATCCCCCAACGACCGCATGCCCACCCATCCTTTTCATTCGGAAAACTAACAGAGAAAAGGTCGTCATACAATTTCTGTTGAGCATCTAGGATCCCAGGAATTAAATAACAACTAAAAAACATCACCACCAGTAGGCTCCTAAATACCCGTTTGAAAACATAATCCTTAAATGTCCCTTTTCGCATCCTGATTTCACCTCCCATTCTTGGTCGGGTAGACCCGAATGGTTGCCCATTCAGGCCCCTCACAGATCCGGACGTGCGGAATTGCCGCATACGGCTCTTCAAATCATGGTCTCACTGCAATTTGTGCAACCAAACAATTAAGGGGAGCTTCAGGCAATGGATACCGGTCCAGTAAGCGAATAAATCGCTCCCAGAGCATACTTCTTTTCTGAGAACGCCGGTCCAACCACTTCCGCCATATCCGCTTTACTTGAAATAAGAAACGCGACAAAGCTTCATGGTTTCCGATAATTCCACAGTACTGATAATAGCCTTGAAGTTTTCGGACAAGGTTTGGATACTGAATCCTAATAAGCAAATGCCGATTGTTCCCACACCATTACACTACTCTTTTGAGGGATCGTCCAAAACGATCCTTGGCCGTCTTGCGTTTGACAACAAGGCCCCCTTTCCGAGTTTTCCCCCAGTAGTGGGTGAACCCAGTGAGGTCAAATATCCCTGGCTTTGGATATGGTCCGGGACTTCCCTCGTAGGAGGTTTGTTTAAAGCGTCGGAAGTCTACCAGCCTTGTCTTCTCTGGATGGAGGCTCAAACCAAATCTCACGAATCGCTTCGGGAATACCGCCATTACCTTCTTGGCATCTTTCTCTAAAGAAAACACCATGAGAATATCATCCGAATACCGAACCAAGAAAGCATCTCCTGATAGCCGTGGCTTGACCTGTACCTCATACCACTTAATCAACACCTCATGGAGGAAGATGTTGGCTAACAAGGGAGAAATCACACCCCCTTGGGGCGTCCCACTCTCAATCTCTTGAACCTTCCCCCCTCCAGCACTCCTGCTTTCAACCATTTCCCGATTACCCGTCGGATTACTCCATCTCGCACCCGTTTGTCCAGAAAATCCCTCAGATGGCTGTGATCCAATGTATCAAAGAATCTCTCAATGTCTACCTCCACAACAAACCTACCATCCATATTCATCAGGTTCTTCCACAGCTGGGCCAGAGCCTGATGGGCTGACCGACCTGGACGAAATCTATACGAACAGTCCAGAAAGTCTTCTTCGTAGATTGTTTCCAACACAAACACCACCGCCCTCTGCAGAATCTTATCCTCAAAGGTCGGTATCCCTATCGGCCGCTTTTTCTTCCCATCTCCTTTCGGTATGTACACCCGTCTCACTGGTGGAGCTTTGTAGGTACCAGACTTCAGACGTTCGAGTAAGGATTTGAAATTCTCTTCCAAGTTATTCTCGTACTCCTCCGCCGTCTGTCCATCTACCCCAACCGCTCCGTTCTTACGGGTAAGCCGATAAGCCTCTCTGAGCAATTTCGTGGCAAATTCCTCTGGAGGGGGCTCGTCCAAAACCTCCAAAATCCGACGCTCCGTCCTTGGGTCATATCGACTCGGAGCACCTTGGCGACGGGCGTCTTGAAGTCCCTTGATTTCTTCACGCTGAAACCGTGTCCGCCATTTGCTCACCCGTGCAGGCCGCGTCTTCAAGGTCTTGGCTATGCTCTGAGTACTCTGCCCCCAGCTGCCGCAAGAATGATTTTTGTCCTTTCGGTCAATCGATATTCTGTTGTCCCAGAACGCAACCGAGAAAACAAGGTCGTCGTAACACATAACTCTAAATTATACAATTAAGCACTAATGAATTCCTGCTTGGCTTTGTGGATGGATAGATCTCCCTTCGATCAGGCAAGAAAATGCCCCTTAACAGTATCTTAAGGGGCACTGGTCACAATCCCCGCCCATTACTTGCCTATTTTCGTCAACCGGCCTACGCTGCAGTCTTCACGCGTCAGCCAAAAGGTGAATTGGTCAAAGTAGCCATGGAGCAAGGTGGAATGCGTGTCAACATGATCAGCCATTACATCATATAACCAAGTAAACCAACCTTGCTCAGGATAGAATCCAAATATATTTTCACCGGTTCGGTACAGACGTCCCTTCTTGTCAAAGTTTTCGACATAGAAGATATTGAAAGTTTCTTTATCCATATACATGATACGCTTGGAGTAAACATAGTTTGGATCTTGTTGAGTCAACTGAAGGACATACACAGGTCTTCGCTCAAATTCAACATTATGTAATTCCACGCCACTTTTCGAGGTGAAAAACTGTGATCCATCCGATGTAAAGGTTGGAACAAGGTATTCCCGCTCTGCAATAATTTCATATTTATACGGGAACCGGGTTGGGGATAAATTTACCGAAAATAAATAACTATCATCCAAAATCTGATCTGCCCCTGGCCAAGGGTCTTGAGTATCTTCCGCCGACAATTTTCGTATGCGTCTGATTTGGTTGAAGTACAAAAAGGATTGGTTATAATCCGAAGGATCTAAATAATGTATCTGAGCAATGACGTTGCCGATACTATCTTGGGGAGACAAAAAACGAAGGATATAAAGAAACTTCTCTTTTCTTTTTCTAGCCCTCTCATCATACCACCCTTTGGGTTCAAAGATACGCGCAGCGACCCTAAGCTGGTATTGATCATTTAATGCGAACCAATCCAGGCCCAGCTTTTTGTTAAAACCTTGGATAACAATAAGCCCCGCAGAATTACTAAATTCATAACGTAAGAGCCAATTATAAATGGCCTGCTGGGCCTTAAATTTTCCGGAAGGTCTTGGAAATGGGACGCCGGGCTGGAGACTGCTTACATTCAAAAATCCCTTATCATTCAGCTCGGTACGACCCATGTTTTCCTTTGTAGCCTGACTGATCGCAAGAGAGTAGTAATATTGCCGTGTGGGGACAACCTTTATCACAGGAAAATTTCCTATAAAAGGCGGTGCACCGGGAGCGAACTTTTGATAATGGTGCGGAATCATCAATTCTTTAAATGGAAATTTATCCTTGTCGTGATAGGAGTAGGTGCCCGGTATAATCTCCGGTGCAATCTTGCCTGTCTCATCTGGGGCCTTAAATCCTACCAAATCGGCCCAAACTCTTTTCATGGTCTCCACATCAAATGTCACCTTATCATAAACATCAGGAGGCAAGTACTTTTTTGGATTCAATCCCGTTTTCAAAATGGGCCTTGGATCGTCATTTAGATCTTTTTCACTCCTCCATTCATCCAGGGTAGGCACTTTCCTCGCTTTCCATTCATCTAAAGTCCAAGCCCATACGGTGGGTGCTACCGTCGCCAGCATTAGTAAGAAGACTGTAAATCCAATGCCAAACATCTTAAATTTTTTAATTTTCTCCACTTTTTTTCTCCTCCCTTTATAGTGTAGTGAATCTAACACTTCTTTACATAAATTCCGAGGCCGTCATTACTGCAAAGGCTGGAATCCCGCCCAAAAACTCTGGATTCCCGGTCAAGCCGGGAATGACAAATAAAGGATAGACATTTCTGAATCACTACAATAGTTTTTCTATGCTTTAGGTCCCAGGCCCTCCTAATCCCATTTGTATTCAGCCTTAAAATAAATTTGATTCTTGTCTTTAAACAGCTGAAATGATTGATTTGTCTGCTTTCCGGCAAATAACAATGCCCCTACGTTAAAGTGCCAATTATGAGTATAATCATATGCCAAATCGAGTTTATAAAAGTCTGCATGGCAATCAATGCTATGCATCCAAAAAACTGTAGGGACTAATCTCGCATTAAAATATGAGGTATTGACCAATAGTGTTGTCATATAGTTGTTCGCATATAGAGTTGGGTTATTCATGTCCGAGAGCAGGTAATTTGTTGGATAATTGAAGATTTTTCGGTCGTAAAATTGGGCACTTATCAGAAAAGAGGCTTTGGGGTTCAAGGGATCAATTTTCACCTTCCAATCCATCCCGATGGCAGCATGCAATTCATCATGTTTTTCAATGGTGTTAATTGCGGTGTTTGATGCGTTATCAAATTCGTAAAGGACCTCCAGACGCAGAACTGGCTCAGGCGCCCCCCCGAATGGTATTTTCAAGAAGGGTACATCCCTTGTAAAGGTAGCACCCAAAAATTTGAGAGGGGCGTAGTAGCCTTTAAAGGGGAGATGGAGGAGCAATTCCCCGTCTGAAGCGACGCCGATGACCGGGGCTCCCACCGTTTGCCACACAGGATCAAGGTTCCGACCATAAAAGCCATTTAAAGTGACAACAGCATTCCATAGCATAGCCTCAATCTTAGCAGCGTACTCAAATCCTTCGGGATCGAAACTACTGGGCGATTTAAGACCCCATAAAGGTGAACCCAAATGGGCTTTCCCGCCAGGGAAAGGGCCATAAACAACGACGTTTGGGGACCATATGCCTCCAACATCGTTGCCAACCTCATAGAACAGGGCCTGATTGGGAATAAACTTTGCGTTGGGGTTAAAGACGAATTGAGCCCCTATTTCTTGTAACCACTTCGACATGACCGGAATGGAATATTCACCCCGGGCTAGCCAGACCGGAATGATTGTGTTTTCGAACTTGACATCGCTAAATCCACGGCGCTGGTCTATAGGATTGATCTGATCCATTAGCCGGAACCCGTCAGTTTGCCCCCAACTTACAATCTGTTTACCTATCCGCATCATGAAATTCTCTGAAGACCAAGTAACATGGGCTTCGTTCAGCACCTGCCAGTATTTATCATCGAAGTTTAGGTGACCGTGCGATTCCTCAAATAATTGATCATTCCATTGCCTACCATCAGCTTTAACTTGGTAAATCCAATCTGCTGTCATTTTGGTTGAGGCATAGAGTTGCAAATCCTTATATGGAGTGTATTTGCCTTCCAGAAAAAGGTTCCATAAGAAAGATTGAAAACCCCGTTCCGTATCATAGTGCTTACCTTCCAGACCATAAGATGCCCCCTGAGTCATATACCCTGCGAGACTCAACGGTTCATCAAACAACCTGGTTTCTAAAGCCTTGACGGGTTGTATCATAAGGGCCAATACTATAATAAGGGATAAAATCAATAGTTGGATTCTTTTCATAGTTCCCCCTTCTTAATCCTCATAATAAGTTCGAAAAAAAATGAATTAACTCCCTTCTACCTTATCCCCATTAGATCATCAATATAAGATCATCGGTATAGCTTCTCATCACCTCCTCTCGATGAAATCAAAGTACCAATAACTGCCTCCGCCGTGAAACTCAGCGGAACCTAAAGACTCCCAAAAGCCAATACTCTTCTCATTCTGGGGGGTGGTTCCGGCTCTTCCCACAACAAATCTCCCTTCGGAATCGACCAAAAATATGTCGGTGATGGTGCCCCCGGTATCAAAGGCTACCAAATATCTACGTTGATCCGCGAGTGCTTTGCGTTCCTTTCCCATTTTCGCTCCTTTCAGGTCGCTTTATCCAATTAGGCATTAATTATCTCCTTCCATAAGAAAATCTTATTCCCTCTCAAGATCGCAATCGAATCGTTTCCGTTTCCAAATCGGAAACCTTATACTGAAAAAAATTATTGGCCTTTATACGAGAACATTACAGCCATAATCTTGGCTTTTTTCTCCCCAACACTTCTACCACTATGGGGTATTATAGAATCGAAATAGATACTATCTCCTGCATTCAGTATATATTTTTTACCTTCGTAAACAAATTCATCTGTTCCTTCAAGAACGTACATGAATTCTTCACCCTCATGGGAAAAGACCGCCTTTTCTTCAAAAGCTGGCTCAATAAGGTATGGCTTCATATTCTTACCAAGTTTTTTGTAAGCCAACGCTTTATAATGGTTTCGGTAAACCGTTCCTCTTGAGGCGACTTCCTTCGCTTCATTTTTCTTTATAATACAAAGCCTTATATCTTGAGGTGCATTCGAATCTTCCGCTATCAAAAGATTAACATCGGCATTGAGACCAATAGCAATCTTAATTATTGAGACCAATAGCAATCTTAATTAATGTTGAAAAAGCCGGAGCTTTGTCAGAATTCTCTTTCTTGCAAATGTACCCTTTCGTTAGGCCGGCAAGTTTGACTAATCGCTCAAGGGACATTTTCATATTTTTGCGCATCCTCTTTATGTTTCATAATGATCTTTTTCTTCCATCTTGATCCGTCCTGCCCCCACCTTTTACTAAATTGCTGGTAAGAGGTTGGATTTACGTTCATTGTAGGACGCGCTTCTTTGTCTTCCTGTATCATAATAGGAAACGCTTGTCAAGAAAAAAATTTGAAACCATTTAAAAAAAATGATCCTGTCAAACCAATTTAGAAATGTACTGTTCCTACCAAAATAGAAGCGTCCCCTTTTCAAGTTGCGCACCTACGCCTAATTGAGCAAACTGATAACCTATCGTTTTAGCTCCTAAAACCAGTGCTGCCCAAACACTCATGCCCTACCTGATCTTAGAGAGTATTTTTACACCTATTTCTTATGGCGGAATTTCAGCTTCCTACTGGACTTCATATCTTCTCGGTTATCTTGCTTTTACCAGTGCCTGGATAGTTTGAGACAATAGTTAGCCGCTTGGCTCCGTAATCGCGCAATGTCAAAATAAGATTTTGCGGCATATTTGCCAATGGCAAAACTCATTCCCCGGTCATTATTGTCATTGTCGCCCGGTCAGGTATATCAGCCACTGCCTCGTCATAACTTGTATATATCTTTACTGTTGCCGTCCGCCGCAGTCCTTTGTTTAGGGTCAATGACTACCTATTGAGATACTCCGTAGAATCTTTTCTGCTTCAGCAACAATCTCTTTAACTATTTCCTTGGCACTCTTTATCTCCGCAATCATACCGGCTATCTGCCCAGCCGGGGCACAGCCGTATTCGGAGGGACAACTACAATGGATGCCCCTCATTTCCATGTATTATTCATAATATTCCGGTGGCAATTTCAGGGTTTTGAACTGCTCGGGGTCATGTGAATAAAAGATCTGCCCCTGGGTACGCTCTTTTTCCAATTTCACCCTCTGGACAGATTTCACAAATTCTTCTGCATTCCAGAAAATGCCGGGCATAGTTCCCCGTAAAATTTCCGGCAGGTAGACCGCATCCCCTGTGAGGATTATGGATCCCGTCTTTGGAAGGGTGACGACAACCGATTGGTGACCCCGGGTATGACCAATTGTTCTGAATATCTTCACGCTTCCATCTCCGAATAGATCCCAATCGCCCTCGAGCGCCACAACATCGAAGTCTTTCAGCTTAGTCCAGTCTATTGGCCAATAATGACCCTTTTCATATGAGGAAGGCCAGTTGGCCTCATTCAACTCGTCCTTCTGTATAAAGAAAACCGATTTAGGGAAGGAGTTTACGTAGCCGGAATGGTCCACATGCAGGTGTGTGAGAATAACATACTTTATTTGCTCAGGAGAATAACCAATTTTTTTAAGCTGGTTCACTAAATCCGCATCTTTGCACTGCACACTGTTCCTGTAGTTCTCAGGCTTGTTGTCACATCTCATCCCCATATCAACGAGAACTAGGCCCCTAGGATGTTCAACGAGGTAAGTCGATATCGGGATGGTAATCTTCTGTCCTAAACCTGAGAATCCCGTCAGGAATTCCTTAGGGAGAGTCAAACCCCCACTCGGAATTACGTAACACTTCATGCCTTGCGGGGGTTCCCCAAAAGAAATCCTCACAAGAATTAATGCAAATAAAACTATGAACAAGTTAACCAGTAATGTCTTCTTCCAAATTTTGTTAATCATCTCAATTCCCTCCTTTTTTCTTAAAAAGACTTTTTAACAAATTCATTTTCTAAATACGGTTTACTTTCCCCTTCCAACCATACCAAAACAATACCCAATGCTGCTACAAACATCCCCTCCTTTCTACAATTGTCTTCAAAAACCTCAAACAATCGTCGACAATTTACAATGCACAATTTTAAAAAACCTTCAACCTTCTAACGAGCCTGTAGAAAAAGTCACTTTTTTAAAAACTGCCTCTTCTGCTGGATCAAAAATAGGAAATTATTTTCTGCCATCGAAAGTTTTTACGATCCTTGGTGAAATGTTCGCCTTTTCATGATTTTTTTCCTAACCCAATACCCTATCGACAGAAAGTACAGGTATCCCCACAATAGCGTACCACTTCTATTAATTACTCCGGGTTGGACAAGATCATTTGTCGGTATCTGGCGGCTATTTTCATAAAACCTCAGATTGTAAATAGGGTGCGCGTCTAAGTTTCCAACTGGCACACAAAAAAGATGGTGTCCTCACAAGCGTATTACGGAACTCTGCTGCCTCACTCGAATCTCTCCTTTAATTCCAGTAAAGGTAGTGATGCACCCTTGGTATAACTAATATAAAGGTCTAAAATATTTGATGTCTAAGATACTACCTTGCCTTTCTTCTTTAAACACCGCTTCTAGCCTCATCCCGATTCTCAGGTGTTCTGGGTCAACCTCACTTATTATGTGAGCTAGGCCGGTATCAGCCCCATCCAATCGGACAATACCATAGACGAAAGGAGTATCCAAAGGATAAGTTGGTTCTTTTTGATGAACCACCGTGTAAGTCACTAGTGTGCCTTTATTACTGACCTCAACCCACTCATATAGCTGACCAAAGCAGACGAAACAGGTTGGTCTTGCCGGCAGGTAAACCCGGTTACATACTGGGCATTTAGTCCCCATAATCCGCTTATTATCCCTGAGTTCCGCCAGAAATTTACTTCGGACCGGTCCAGCATAGTGGCGGTACTTCCATAGCCTTGTCTTGGAATGAACTACAGGTTCTAATTCTGCACTCATAGCTCCTCCTTAGTCTATTCCTGTATAACCTTGAAGTATTTAATATCGCTTACCTTACCCAGCCGTTCCTCTCTTGGCTTCCACACTGCCTGAACTCGGGTTCCCGGTGGCACCTTTGACGCATCCATCTCCTCTGAGATATGGCCGATAATTGTCCATTCATCGCCACCATCCAAGCGAATAAACAGGTTGGGGTTAGGCGCACCCACCATCTCTCCGGTAACAGCATCTATCTCCCTGTCCTCAATAGTCATGGTGTCAGTAACCGTCCCCTTATCACTGAGCTCGACCCAGTTCTCTGGCTTATCCTCTATCTTAACCTTGCAATAGCTGCAAACGATTCTGGGTGGCACTATGATTCGGTTGCATTTAGGGCACTTATTAGCTACTATCTTGCCTTCATCCCGAATCTTGGTCAAAAACCTGCTGATGTATAAACCAGCCGATTCAGTAAACGGCAGCTTTACAATCTGGTCAACATAGAGATACTCCTCAGTCTCTTTCTGGCTCACGCCTTTTCCTCCTCTTTACAGTAATTTCCTCATCAATACTGCGGTTGAATAGTTATCACCGCCAGCGGTGAACGCTGCAGCCTGCTTTGCGTTAGGTACCTGTCTATCACCACCATCACCACGAATCTGTATAGCTATCTCAGCAATGCGTTGCATGGCTGAGGCGCCAATGGCATTGGTAGAAACCACCCCGCCTGAAGGGTTAACCGGAATGTCACCACCCATCCAGGTAGCCTGCTCCTCTACCAGCTTATGTGCCTCGTTCTTCTCACACAGGTGCGTGCGTTCATACCACTCAATCTCTAACCAGGTAGCCATATCATAAACCTCAATTACATCAAGTTCCCGTCGTGGATTGGTAATACCGTTGCGCTTATAAAGCTTAGTGGCTGCCTGCTCAAATGACCAGAGCCACATCGGACCAAGGGGGGTGGCCGATATAGCCTGGGTCATTGTCCCAAGGAAGGGCATCGTTCCACCATGAACAGTAACCCAATCAATAACCCAGGCTGGATTGCTTGAAATCTTTTTGGCGCTTGACTCCGGGGCGACAACAATAGCACAGGCCCCAACCGATGTCGGACAGATATGTAACAGCCTTAGTGGCCGGGCCAGTAATGGAGAATTCATTACATCCTCAACAGTAAGCTTTCTCCTCAAGTGGGCATGAGGGTTCCTGATGGCATTCTCAGCCTGCTTAACCCGAACTATAGCCACCTGCTCCTCGGTGATTGATTTTCGTCTCAGCATATCCAGGGCTATTCCTTGTGCTCCCGTGACGGCTGATTTGCCTCCACCACCCACATCATAGAATACGTCCTCATAGATTGACCTCAGGGATGCCTGACTACTTCCCTCATCCTGCTTCTCAAAGCCTATTCCCAGCACCGCTCCAAACTCCCCGCTAGCTGCCAGGTTAAAGCAGGTAGTGCTCACCGTTGACCCGGTAGTACCGCCGGATTGGACTTTAAACCCCGATTTGAGGTAGGCACCGGAACCTTCAGTCATCCACATATCTACCTGATAATTTCCCTCAAACAGCTCCACATTGCCAATTACTACCGCATCTATATCCTTAATGGTTAGCTGGGCGTTATCCAGAGCCGCTCTTACTGCCTGATTCACCAGCTCAACCTGAGATATATCTGGGCGACGACCCTTAAACTCAGTCTGACCTACTCCTACTATCGCAATTCTTTCTGCCATGAAAATCCCCCTTTGCTAGTGCAGTGCGTCTAACGCTTCTTTACATTTGGCAATTTTGGTCAGAATTCGTTCCACAGGCACGGTCCAAACAACTATGTGAGGGTTTTGGTTGTGATTGTCCAGATAATCTTTGATAGCAGTGATTAATGTGGCCACATTTCGGAAGGTCCCGCGACGGATGCGTTTCTCGGTAATTTCGCGGAACCATCGTTCGACCATATTCAACCAGGAGCTTGGAGTTGGAATAAAGTGCATATGGAACCGAGAGTGCCTTTGAGGCCAGGATTTAACGCGTGGATGTTTGTCGGTACCGTAATTGTCCACGATCAAATGCAGATCCAAGCCAGCAGGAGTTTCGCCATCTATTTTCTTGAGGAAACGGATAAATTCTTGATGTCGATGACGCGGCATGCAATCTCCGATCGCTTTGCCGTCGAGCATACTGAGGGCTGTAAACAAGGTGGTCGTACCATTGCGCTTGTGGTTGCATGGGGAGGTGTGGTGTGCAGGGTCGCTTCGACCACGGCGCTGATTTTTTGCGCCGAAATCGTTGGAATTCGACCAGGACGAGGGGCGTCTTTTTCCAAACCCGCCACCTGAAGAGCCAAGAAACGCTGACGCCAGAGTTGAACCGTAGGACGCGAAACTCTCATTCTCTGAGCAATCTCTTGACTCTCCGTTCCGTCGGAGGCCATCAGAATAATCTGAGCACGTTGAACCCGGCTCATGGGAAGACTCCTTCCCCGTACCCAAGTTCCCAAGATGGAGCGTACCTCGGACGACAATACGGTGGGTTCTACTTTTCTGCTCATGATAAGTCATTATGCTGCATATCCTCTATTATATAAAGTTAATTCTGAGGCACTACACTAATAAAAACGCAGTAAATAATTTGACAAAAGGCTCATGTCATGATACCGTGCTTTCATGAGAAACCCAACCTTAATGTTAACGCATTCAGAAGCAAGCAGAGGGTGTTTACTGGCCATGGTACGGCTAATCCCGGGAGCCCACATGGGGATAAAGATCGCGGCTCTATTGCTGATACTGGAGGGTCAGCGTCCGGGGTGGATCGCCGACGTGTTAGGGTTGACGCGACAGAGCTTAAACTTCTGGATGCACCGAGTGAACGATCGAGGGTTAAAGGCCTTGGCACCCGTGAAGCAGCCTGGGCGTCCGCCGCGGTTAACGCCAAAAGTTCAGCAGCGATTAGAGGAAGATTTAGAGAGGCCTCCTTCGGAATTCGGGTTACCGCGAATTCGATGGGATGGTCCCACTTTGGTGGTTCATCTGAAGCGTCAGTTTGGGATAACCTCGAAAGTTCGCCAAGCTTAGTCTTGGATGCATCAATTGGGGTATCGATTGAAGCGAGCGGGATATACGTATCTTCAAGGCAAGAATGAAGAGGCCAGGCGATTTCGTCGGGCCTTAAAAAAAACTCCGGGGGTCGACTCCGAAGGAAACGATTGTTTTTGAGGACGAAACGGGATTTACGCTTCATCCTCGGTTGGGAATGGGGTGGGCAAGACGAGGGAGGCGGTTGCGCGTTCCGACCACGAGCCAGCATCGCGAGCGACTGAATCTGTTTGGATGGGTCGCTCTTCTGTTGGGTCGACGAGGGATGACTAGATGGCCTCGAGGGGATCGAGGGGGATTTATCGCCTGTCTGAAGGATCTTTATCGCCAACTTCAAGGGTATACCATCTGGCTTTATGTGGACCGAGCCCGATGGCATAAGGGGAAGAAAGTTGATCTGTTTGTACAAACTCATATGCGACTTCGTCTGAGATACTTGCCGAGTTATCAGCCGGGGTTGAATCCCCAAGAACAGATTTGGCGTCAGGTTCGGTATGAAGCCACCACGAATTGTTGGTTCGAAACTCTCGATCTTGTTTGGGATACCGTTCAACGAACCACCCGTACTTGAACACCGAATAAGATACGGCGTTTATGTCAAATTACTTAATGCGTCTGCATTAGTGTCGTGTCTCAGAAATACTTTCAACAAGTCCTAAAAGGTTCGAGAAAGAATTACATTTGAATATCGACATGTTATGACTTTCCAAATGTGTGGCTATTATATTAATGGAATTTCTGAGACGCCACACTATCTACCTAAGATTATTACGCAGTGTGATTGTCCACATGCACCAGTAGCCCCCTGCACTAGAGCTACCTTGGCTCCATCTACCTGCCTGCCCCCAGCCTCACCTCGTAATTGTAAAAAGGCCTCAGCCACTTGTGATACGCCTGCCACTCCTGATGGAACGCCCGAAAGCAGGCCGCCAGACGGGTTTATCGGTAGCTCGCAACCGATTTCGGTTACTCCGCTATCAATTAGCTCACCACCCTTACCCCGGTCACAGAGACCAAGCCCCTCTGCCCACAGTAGTTCCTGGTAGGAGTATTCATCACATATCTCGGCGACATCAACTTCCTTGCATGGGTTGGTTATACCAGCCATCTGGTAAGCCCGCTTGGCTGCCAGGACTAAAGAATCGCAATCAGCCAGGTCTCTATCACCCAGATAGTGGGCATCATAGCAGTTGCCTAACCCTCTAATCCAAACCGGTTTATCGGTTATCCGCTTAGCTTTTTCTGCAATAGCTAATATCAAAGCACAAGCCCCGTCTGCGACCGGCTTGGCATCAAGGAGCTTAATTGGATAAGCTATCATCTTGGAACTGAGCACATCACCAACGGTAATATCCATAGTTCGTTGGGCATAGGGGTTATTCCTGGCGTTCTTGAGGTTCTTAACCACCACCTTAGCAAACTGCTCCTGAGTTAGTCCATACTTATACATATAGCGCTTGGCTTGTAAGGCAGCCGCGGCCAGGAAGTCAAAACCGAGGGGTTGCAGGTATATGGAGTCAAAGCCACAATTCTCCACCACGCTCCTTAGCGTCTCTGACTCCTTACGGTGGGCAACTACCAGGACAATCTCATGAGCCCCCGAGAGTATATCCATAGTTGCATGGTAGACTGCCTGAGTGCCATCCGCACATACCTTGGTCTCATCCAGAGCAAAGGCACCCATCTCAGGATGAAGGACAATGTTGGAGATGGTTCTTCCCTGCCAGAAATCCTCAGAGCAGTCCACTACCTTATCAATACCAAAGCCATCAGTTACCTGGTCCTCAAACCTCAGCCCAGTTTTCTGCAATACGTTTTCCACTACTTCGTAAATAAGCTCGTTATTGTTCTGATTGCGCTTACTTGCCTCATATTTGGTCTGGGCTTCAGCCACAATAGCCACCTTTTGAGCCATAACTATGTCCTCCCTAGCTAGAGACTTTACCTAAAATTCTGGCTAAACCTAACCCGGTGGTGGCAATGATGTATCGTTGAATCTTGGAAGTGCCACCACCGAGAGGTACAGCAAATTACATGAGGCAGGTATATTCAACCAAACCCGCCAGTTGAGCCTGCCACGGCCCTGGCGTTATTAGCGGTTCCTGTATATAGGCTTTCTTTTTTCCAAAAATGCCCTAGGACCTTCAGCCGTATCTTCCATTCCTATCAGGTTGTTTTCCAAACCAAAGGCAAATGGCAGGAAAACAGATTCAGGGAGGTAGAATCCCTGATACAGAATTTGTTTGAGGTTTCTAACTGATTGTGGACCCATCTCGACGATCCGCTGTGCCCAAGACATTGCCTCATCCATAAGCTTTTCCTTAGGTACCACCCGATTAATCCAGCCTATTTCATAACCCCTCTGGGCACTTATTCTGCGGTCTCCCCAGAGGACAATTTCCAGAGCATGACCAAGGCCGATTTGTCTGGTCAGGCTGCAAACCCACCCCGCTGACAGGTTCCACCTTGATTCAGCTATGCCCATCTCAGCATGTTCAGCAGCAATCCTGATATCACATTTCTGGGCTAGCATCCAGCCACCGGCGATGGCGTAACCGTTAATAGCAGCAATAATGGGTTTCCAGCACTGCATAAAGAAGAGCCTAATTTTAGGCGTATTCCTAATCACCTCGTTGACATCAGTAGCGAGGTCAGCTCCGGCAGAAAAAGCCTTATCGCCAGCTCCGGTAACAATAGCTACCGAGGCATCATCATCGGCAGCAAATTTCTCCCAGGCTTCAGCCAGCCTATCAAACATTTCACGGTTGAGAGCATTCATTACCTCAGGGCGGTTAAGGGTCATGGTGACTATTCTATCCTTTTTCTCATACAGCAAAATGTCATTTCCCGAAATTGACATCTTTGCCCCTCCTTTCTGAGCGCATAATATATTTAATCGTCTCGATAAGCTCTACTCCCAGATTCTTTTATCTAAAATAAGCCTGCGCTCTCTGAGGATTATTCTCTTAGCCACGAACTGGGTTTTATCTGGCCTAACCCGGCACACCTCCTGAAAGGTCTTAACCAGCTCACTGGTTAGCTTCGGCTTATCGATGGCTTAATCCTTCATCTTACCCTTCTCAGCGCTTTAGTATTAGGTTGCCTTGCATAGTGAGTTCTGGGGGCTCTATGCATAGAGCCCCCAGAATAATAATAGTTGTTAGCGCTTATAAATGTGGCGACATGGCCAGACGCCCAGTTTTATTATCTTACCCTTCTGCAACTGGTCAACACGTACTGCATCAACACCTTCGATTTTCCCCGGACCATAGGTCAGTGGTGTAGCGCTTAAGTCACCGGTGTCAAGGTTTCTAATCTTGTAAAAGCCATCCTCCAGCACTTGACGCGGCGTTAGCTTCTCAAAGGGCATCTTTTGTAAAGCAAGCCTTAGCGCCTCAACCTGGGTCATGGCCTCAAGCATGCCTGCAACATATTGGATGTGGCCAACCCATTTGCTGGGGTGATACTTCTTCTGTAGTTCATTGCAGAACTTTATTCCAGGGATGGAAATGTCATCCAAGGGGGGAAAGCTACCAGCGACGACAAAACCGTTACCCACCTCACCCATGGCCGGAGCAAACACCGGAAGGGGACTTGATGCAGTCATGCCAAAGGTTATCTTGTAGTCCAGATGGGGCCCCATACCCAGTCTAACCGCTTCCTTTATTGTCGGCTGTGCACCGGCGTTAATCATAACACCAAGGGCAAGGTCAACCTTGTTTTCCTTTAGCCACATCAGCTGGGTGTTTGGTGGTGTAGTAGTTACCATATGCACAATCTGGCTACCAACAAACTCGTATCCCAGCTTTTTGAGATACGCTCCCATCTCAGGTACCTCAATCGACCTACCCCCGCCGCTGTCATTAGTAAGATAGGCAACCCTTGGTTTCCTGGTTCCCTTCCATTGCCCTATGAACCAATCGGCAATGGCTGCCAAATCATCGGTCCAAATAGGGTAATAGGTGAAGATGGTTCCTGGCGGCGTAATGAGATAAGGTCCGCCGCCCATACTAGGGGCGCCGAACCCGTCTTCATTTAGCCTGTCCTTTAGTGCCAGCGCTACTGGTGTCCCCGATATCCTGTAGAGCAGCATTCCCTTGGCCTTAAGCTCCTCATAGATAGTCAGCGCCTTAGCTGCCTTGAGCTCATCATCTCGCCACAGTACCTCCAGGGTTATATTGGCGGGGAATTTCTCATTTCGCCACGGAGCCATACGCTTTGTCTCATTTACATATTTCGCATAGTCTTCATAGGCAGCGAGAACCGCAGCCGTATCCTCAGCGTAGGGGCCGGTTAGCGACATGGTGCCACCGATATATAGTGTTTTCGCAGCATTAGCGCTGGCAGGAAATAGCGATGAAGCCACCAATATAGTAATCACCAAAGCTGCTAACGCCAATTTACTTTTAGCCATTTCTCCTTTCCTCCTTTCTAGTTTGTCATTTGGATTAAACCACAGATTAGGGATTCCGTCGAAATGAATCACCTCCCTTTACCCTGTTAGAGAGCCGAGCCATCCGTCGCACGGATGATATACATAAACTTTAATTCCTCATAGAAAGGGCTGGATCAAAGCCCTGTCATTTCTAACAGGGTCCACTCTCATTCTTCATGTGAGAAAGGCCATAGCCTAAAATAGGCCTTGATCATCCCCCACCGGTGGCCGAGCCCCCTGGGTTCAAAAATAAGGAAGAGGATAATTACCAATCCTCGGGTGATGAGAGCCAGTGAGGCGGCTGCCTGGGCAGCAACGATTTTAGATAAGACTGGGCCAACTATGGTAACCAGCTCATCCAGCAGCTTGAGAGATACAGCGCCAAAGATAGCCCCTGCGGTACTACCCATACCACCGACAATTAACATGCCCAGATACCACACTGAATCCATGAAGGGAAACTGGTCGACACTGGCAAACCCATAGTAGTGAACCAGCAATGCCCCGGCCACACCGGCATAAACACAGCCGATAAAGAATGCCTGGAGCTTATAACTCCACAGATTTATCCCCATGACCTCAGCCGCCAAATCATTATCTCTGATTGCAACAAAGGCCCTACCTGCCCTGGTCCTGACGATGTTTATAGCCAGGGACGTAGCCAAGCAGGCAATTGCCATAACCAGATAGAAGTAGCTTGCCTTGGAATTCAACGCGAAACTTCCTATCTTGGGTTTGAGCACAGCTAAACCATCTGGACCACCGGTGACATTGTATAGCTGGAGTATGAGCCAAATAATAATAAAATGTGCGGCTATGGTCGCCATAATGAGGTAGAAGCCCTTGATCTTTAGTGATGGCAGGCCGAAGATCAAGCCTGCGATTCCCGCAACCAGGCCAGCACAGGGCAGGGCTGGCCAGAATGACCAGCCAAGCTTGGCGGTTAAGATGGCAGAGGTATAGGCACCGACTGCCATGAAGCCAACATGACCTATGGAGATTTGGCCACAGTATCCGGTCAGAATATTAAGCCCGTGAACACTGATAATGGCAATACCGATCATGGTCATAACCGTCAGTATCCTATCACTGAAAAATAGCGGGCAGGTGAAAAGAAAGATGAGGAAGGCAAAGAGCACTCCCCAGTGCAGCCTGGTGCGGAAGATGGCCATATCCTGCGCGTAGTTTTCTCGAAAGGTTCCACAGCGTAAACCCATTTGTTAAATCCTTTCTATCCTAACCAGACCAAACAGACCGTAGGGTTTGAAGAATAACACAATTATCATAACAATGAACGGGAATACCTGAGCCAGCCCACCACGAGGCAGTAGTGGGTCCAGGTACCCCGCAGCTACATTCTCCAGCATACCCAGTATTATTCCAGCTACAATGGCCCCGCCAATTGAGTTCACCCCTCCTAACAGCACTACTGCGAATGCTTTCAGGCCGATCTCAGCGAGTGGTATCATGACGCCAGATACGCCTCCCAAAAGAATACCGCCGATCACACCGACGACACAGGCAATTACCCATGAGGCGGCATAGACTGTGGTTGCCCTGATGCCAACACTCTGTACCACCTGCAAATCCTCGGCAGTGGCCCTCATTGCCAGTCCAATTTTGGTATAGCGGAAGAGAAGCATAAGTATTGTTACCGCAGCAATAGAAACGATTAGTCCAATTAACGACTCCGGGGGTACGGATATCTCACCAAGTTTTAGGGTTACAGTCGGCAGTACTCCGTGGTAAGTCTTATATTCGCCACCCCAGATGAGGGTTGCCAGCCCTTCCAATACAGTGGCCAGGGCTATGGTCATCATGATTACAGCGAGTTCTGGTTGACCCACCAGAGGGCGTAGGGTAAGGCGTTCTATTAACAAGCCCATGATGATTGCGACCACTACCGCCATTACGAGGGTGGCCCATATCGGCAGGCCGAACAGTACCAAGAAAGTATAGCCCAGGTAACCACCAATCAATACAAAATGTCCCTGGGCAATGTTAAAGACATTGGAGCATTTAAGAATAATAACAAGGCCTATAGCGACAAGGGCATAGACCATGCCGAGGGCAAAACCGGTTACCACTAATTGTAGAAAGAAGGTCATAAGCTAGCTCCTTCAACAGACTTGATGCTAAGAGTAGTCTTTATTGTTCCCATCCGCCCATCCTGGTATCTGACCCGAGCTTCTATCGGCACCTCGGTCTTATCACCATAGATCGCATCGATAAGCTCGCGATAACGCTCTTCCAAAAATTTCCTTCTCAGCTTCCTGGTTCTGGTTAATTCGCCTTCATCAGGGTCGAATTCCTTGTGCAGATTGACATATTTCCTCACCCTGGAATCGGGGGGCAAAGTGCTGTTTATTCTGTCGATATCTTGCTTCACCAGCCCGTAAATCTCCGGCTTGTGAGAAAGCTCGGCGAAGGTAGTATAAGCCACCCTCCTTTGTCCAGCCCACCTGCTCACATTATCATAGTTAATTATGATGATTGCCGAAACGTAGTCTCTCTCTGGGCCGGCTAATACCCATGCGTCCTTAATATAGGGGCTGAACCTCAGCCGACTCTCGATAAATTGCGGTGCCATTTTATCGCCACTGGCCAGCTCGACAAGGTCCTTTACTCTATCTACGAATACAATGTGTCCATCCTCCCTAATGAAACCGCTGTCTCCGCTACAAAACCACCCGTCTTTCAGCACGTCGGCGGTCTTCTCCGGGTCTTTATAATAGCCAACAAAAACACCAGGCTGCCGATACATGAGTTCACCATTATCGGTTATTCTTACCTCTGTTCCATTGTGAGCGGGACCTACAGTCTCTAATTTGATATCGTCATTCTTGGCGCCAGTTAGAGCTCCACCCTCTGTAGTCCAGTATAGGCTTTTCAGAGGAAGATTTAGAGCATGGTAGAACCTGAGGGCATCTGGGCTGAGCATAGCCCCGTGGGTATAGCAGATTCTGGCATTTGACAGACCTAGGCTGCCTCTGATGGGTCTAAATAGGGCGATATCAGCCAAAGAATAGAGTATTTTCCAGAACAGGCTTGGTTTTTTCTTTTGAAGCTTCAGATCGGCCATCTTGTAGCCAATTGGCATCAGGAGATGGAAGGCAAATCTCTGGATGGCATCAGTGCCGAAAATCCGTGCCTGAACCATAGCTGCCTGACTCTCCCACAGTCGAGCCCCGTAAAATACGATACTCGGTCCTGTTTCCCGAGTATCCCGCTGTTGGGTTTCCGGCGCTTCCGCGAAGTTGAGGATGCTACCCGATAGCAGGTGGCAACCAATCCCAAGCCATTGCTCAGTCATCCAGGCTGGTGGCAGGTAGGGGACAACATTATCACTCTCATACCATGGGTCAAGATGCAAGTGATAGTCGGCACCAGCCTTCATCGTGCGATAGGTGTGTACAGCTCCCTTGGGTGCAGCCCCGGTAGTTCCCGAGGTGTAGACAATGGCGCAGACATCATCAGCTTTGCCTGTCTGCACATTCTGCTCAAAGAGTCCGGGGTGTTTCTCTTCATATTTTTCCCCAAGTTGTAGCACCTGCCTATATCCCATCAAAATGGGGTCATTATAGTGGGTGAGTCCCTTATAACTCCAGTAAATAATCTTTTTGAGCAGCGGTAGCGCGTCCTTGATTTGGAGAAACTTATCGACCTGTTCCTGATTTTCAACTATAGCAAACTTAGCCTCTGAATTTTCGGCAATGTATTTTATCTCCGGTGGAATTAAATCTGAATAGACTCCCACTGAAGCCCCATGGTTAGCCTGGGCCGCCAGCTCAGCATTATACCACTGTGGGGCATTATCCCCGATAATAAGCAGCTTATCTCTAGGTTCAAAGCCGAGAGATAGTAAACCAAGTGCCAGGTATTTGACATTGAGATAGTAGTCCTTCCAGGTGTAAGGCTGCCAGATACCATAGTGCTTATAGCGCATGGCTCTGCAGTTATCGCCGTACTTTTCATAGTTATATTCAAGTATCTTGGGCCAGGTTTCACCCTTTTCTCTATAGACTTGCTCCTTCACAGTAGTCATTACCTCTACCACATTCTTTTAATCAAGCCATCTCTTCCTTCGCCTGTAGTGCTTAACTTCCCGATAGCTCTTTCTGGAGCCAACAGCCGATAGGCCCAGATAGAATTCTCGAACATCCTCATTATCCCTTAATTTCTCAGCTGGACCATCCAGAACTACTTTACCATTCTCCATAACATAACCATAATCAGCGATACCAAGTGCAGCTCTGGCATTCTGCTCTACAAGGAGTATTACCATCTTTTGTTCACCATTGATTCTCTGGATAATTTTATAGATTTCTTCCACCAGCAAAGGGGCAAGACCCAGTGAAGGTTCATCCAAAAGCATAAGCTTAGGACGTGACATGAGAGCACGACCGATGACCAGCATCTGCTGTTCACCACCGGATAGATAGCCACTCATCTGGCGGCGGAGCTCTTTAATCTTGGGGAACCAGTCAAAGACCATTTCTATGTCCCTCTTAACTCCAGCCCGGTCTCTGCGGCAGTAAGCACCAACGAGTAAATTCTCCTCAACACTGAGGTGCTCAAGAACCCTTCGCCCTTCCATCACCTGGGTTATGCCCATAGCAGCAACATCCTCGGGACCATACCTGTCTATCCTGTTACCATCAAAAACAATGCTGCCGTCGGTAACCTCTCCCTCTTCAGTTCTCAACATCCCTGACACAGCTTTCAATGTAGTCGTCTTACCAGCACCGTTTACCCCAAGGAGAGCAACAATCTTACCGTCACCTACCTCAAGCGACACGCCTCGTAGCACCTGAATAACATTCATATAGACAACCTCAATATTGTTTACTTGGAGCATATTACCTCTAAACCAATGTCAAATGTCAAAGCTCAAGGTCCAAATGAATACAGAATAGTGGAAGAATGGAATATTGGAATGTTGGAAATTTCAAAAGAAATTGTTTATTTTACTTCATTATTCCATCATTCCAGCGTTCCATTATTCCAGACTTATTTTTCTTTCCCCAGGTAAGCACTTATCACCTCGGGATTCGTGCTAATTTCGGCAGGGGTGCCCTCGGCAATCTTACGCCCAAAATCCAGGACGACAATCCTGTCTGCAATGTCCATCACCACACCCATATCATGTTCGACAAGGATGATACAACTAATCCCATCCCTGAGAACGGGTGTATTGGGATAGGTGGCTCCTTGACCTTCGAATACATCAATGATGAATCGGGTAATATCCTCCTTTTCCTCCAGGTTCATCCCTGCCATGGGCTCGTCAAGGAGCAAGATTTTTGGCTCCAGGGCCAATGCTCTTGCCAGCTCGACCCTTTTTCGCATCCCGTAGGGCAGAAGGCCAACGATCTTCTTCCTAATGGGTGCTATTTCAAGCAAGTCGATAATCTCTTCTACAGTCTGCCGGTGCTCGATTTCCTCCTTTTGTGCCCAGCCAAAGAATAGCGCACCGGTGACGAAGTTTTGCCTCATAAGCACGTGGCGGGCAGCCATAATGTTATCTTGAGTGCTTAGGCCAGCGTACAGCTCGATATTTTGGAAGGTTCTCGCAATGCCGAGTTTAGCCAGCTTATCCGGGCGCATTCGGGTAATTCTTTGCCCATCGTAGTATATCTCGCCCTTTTGAGGTTTGTAGAAGCCATTGATACAGTTGAGCAACGCGGTCTTGCCGGCACCATTCGGTCCGATGATAGCCAGTATCTCGTTATCTCTGATGTTCATGCTCACGTCAATAAGGGCACTGACACCGCCAAAGCTGAGCAAGAGGTTGTCAATCCATAATTTAACTGGTCTATCAGTTTCCAACTATTATAACCTCTTAATCAATGCCGTACTCGTCTTCACACGGGAGCCCAAGGCTGTAGACACCCATGGGCAAGCCCGTGGCACCTTAAAATAATCCAGGCTTCGCTTGACCTTCATCCTGGCGTCCTTGCCATTGGACGTATTTGAGGATTTGCTCCTCATGAACTCCAATGGTCGAAACAAAATAGCCAGGGGACCAAACTATGTTCTCTTTCCAATATACTCTTTTCAACCAGCTAAACTTTTTCCTCAGGTACCTACCGGTTACCCCTTTTATCCGTCCCACTACGTCACTGACTGCGTATCTCGGTGGAATTGTCATCACTAAATGTAAATGGTCTTTCCTGAAGTTTTGCTCCACTATCTCACAGCCAGGCATCATCTCTAACACCTTCGGAAAAAGTTTCAGAACATACTTCTTGGCGCGAGGATTCAGGATGCGGCGGCCATATTTTGGTTTCCAAACGATATGGTATTCTGCCCGATATACACTGTGCCCTGATACTGGTGTCTCCGTGCATCTATTATACGTTATTGCCGCCGCTCTCATTCACCCACGGGCAAGCCCCGTGGAACTCTGCCCTTCGGGCCCATCAGATCACAAATTCATGCTTAAAAGTTCGCAAATTTCATTTTTCCCCATAAATTTCCTCTTCACTAAAATCTGAAAACTCTTTTGGGTACATAGCCTCAATCTTATCTTTATATTTGTTTTCAAATATCCTTCTTCTAATTTTCAGAGTCGGGGTGAATTCTTCATCATATTCGGAAAGTTCCTTTTCCAATATTGTGAATTTCTTAATTTGTTCTATGCGTGATAATTCCTTATTTTTCTCTTTTATTTCTCTTTCTATAAGATCTACGATCTCTTCCTTTCTGGTAAGATCTGCAAAATCAGTATAAGAGATTTTGTTATCTAGGGCATATTTTCTGACCTTTCCTCCGTCTAGTATTACAAGGGCTGTTAAGTATTTTTTCCCATCACCAAAGACTATGGCTTGACTGATATAATGACTTGTTTTCAACAAATTTTCTATGTTTGAAGGTGTAATATTTTTGCCACTGGAGGTAATCAAGAGTTCCTTTTTGCGGCCCGTAATATGCAAAAAACCTTCTCCATCCAGGAAACCTACATCACCTGTATGCAACCAGCCATCGCGAAAGAGTTCTTCAGTTGCTTGGGGATTGTTCCAATATCCTCCACAAAATCCCCAAGAACTTTTCGCTAAAATCTCACCATCTCCAGCGATACTGACTTCTATTTCATCTATAGGCTTACCTGCCGTCCCAGCCTTGTCCGCCCCTGGACGGGTTATACTAATGAAGCCTTGGTGTTCAGTTAAACCATAAGCGTTGCATAAAGGTAACCCAATAGCTTTGAAAAATTCTTTTATTTTCGGAGGCATAGGTGCTGCCCCAGCTAAAGCCCACCTTATTTTCCTCCCTAAAATCTTACGAACACGCCTAAAAAAGACTAAGTAAGCAATGCTGTACAAAAAAAGATAGTAGATATATAGAATGTTTTTGCTTGATTTTTCTTCTACATCTCTATACCTGTATCCTACCCCCGTACACCAATTAATGATTTTTTTCCTCCACCAAGGTAAATCTTCGATTATTTCCAAGATCTTGTTATAGTGTTTTTCAAAAAAAAGTGGTGGCGAGAGAATAAGGGTTGGTTCCGTTTCGTAAATATTCTTAAACAGAGCTTCTATTGATTCAGCATATATTTGTGGATAGCCCCAATATATATGACGCCAGTGACCTTCACGTAGTTCCAACCCATGAGCCATTGGAAGGAAACTTATTCCCCTATCTTTTTCAAAGGATGGATAGATTTTATAAAGTTCATTAAGACCTGCAATCACGCCGCTGTTTGTATCGATCGAACCTTTGGGCGGTCCGGTAGTCCCTGATGAATAAATAATGGCTATTGCGTCATCAGGTTTCACCAAAAATATCCTGTCAAAGTAAACCTGATCACCGTTTTTAAAAAATTCTTCTTTCCCTAATTCGGACAATCGAGCAAGGCTCATTATCCTGGGATTATTCTCGGGTTTAAAATTACCAAAAACAATAATTTTCTCTAAACTTGGAGTACGATTCCATGCCTCCTTCAGTTTATCCAATTTTTCTTGGTCCCCAGCAAAGGCGATCTTGGCTCGTGAATCGTTTATAACGTGTGCACATTCTGTTGGACTGTTCGTGTGATAGATACCTGTAAAAATGGCTCCAGCATTTACAATCGCCTGGCAACAGTATGCCTGTTCTGGGCATGTCTCAGACATTGAAGCGATACGATCACCTTTCTCAACCCCCAGAACTATCAGGCCAAGGCTAATATGTTTAACCTTTTCACCAACTTCATTCCATAAGACCTCCTGCCATTTACCTTTATTCTTATATATCAAAAAGGCTTTATCTGCTTTTCTCTTAACTTGATTAATAAATACTTTTGGAAAAGTCTCTTCCTGTCTAGCAGACATCTCCTGTAACCTCCTCTCTTGGTTAAGTTATTTAACCGCCATCTTCTACAAATATCAGCTATGTTTATGAAATGCTTTCGTTGTCGGACCTCTATTCGGGTGTCAACAACCCTCGCAACAACAGATTAATTATCTGTACTACGCTCCTTCGGTCAAGACATTTTTAAGGCATCTAAGGTGCAGAGATTCATCTGTCAAAAAACAACCTCACCGCTTGGCTTACAGACGATTTTCTTAAACCAACCCATTTCCGAGTATCCCCCTCAAGCAGCCTATTTGAGCGATACCTGCCTCAAAGAGATCTCCTCAAATTCCTCTGGACTGATGTAGCCCAACTCTGAGTGAACATAGAGCTTGTTATAGTCTATCTCCATCCATTGACTAATCCTCTGCTTCGCTTCTTCCAAACTCAAAAACTCGTTGAGCCAAATGATCTCCTCTTTGATCGTCCTCAACATCCTCTCTGTCTCTGCGTTGCCTTTCGGATTGTCCTAGGAGGTAAACATCTGTTCAATCCCAAGAGTGGCCATGTCTCTCATAAAAGAGACCGCGGTGGGCTGAAAACCGTTGTCACTAATGAGTTCCAACCTTCGGCCCCTGACGATTCAATCAGGCCGTCATTCGCTCCACCCCATAAAAAGGTAATCGGGTAAACTGTTCTTCAATCAGATTCATCAATCGCTGGTTATAGCGGTCATCCCTCTCCGAGCGATAATAATAGGAGGCCCAGGAAAGACCTAACAGCTCACACTGACGGGAGATAGAGAGCATGACATGCTCCGGTTCAATCAGCCTCTTCCTTTCATCAACGGAGAGTCTGAGATTTTTTTTTCAACCACTCCAGCTCCACCTTGAGCTGTCCAATCTGCTGATAAAGCTCCGGAAGAAGCTCTTCCAGGTCCTCATCCTTCTTCCTCCGATGGTCCGAAAAGAGATGGGGAAGCTCTTCAAGAAGTTGCTTTCGCCATTGGCTGACCTGACTCCTGTGAACACCAAATTTACTGGAAAGCTGAGCAATGGTCTTTTCCCCTTTCACGGCTTCTAGGGCAACCTTGGCCTTGAGAGTTGCATCGTGTCCTCTTCGCATGCTGTGCATCGTGCCATACCTCTGTTCGGTTATGGCAGGCTAACATGCACCTTCTACCCCTGTCCAGTTTTTGGGGAGTATTATAATATTAAATTTTTCCAAGACTGTAACTTCGGTATTGAAAGCAGCAAATATGCCAGCTTTTCCTATCCCGATCTCCCCGCCGCTATCACCACGTTCTTCCCTTATAAATTTTACCGCTGACCTCGACGGTATTCTTATCAATTATCTTCTCTTTCCCCCAAGCATCTTTAAAAACGTTCCGCCGAACCTTCCCGATGAGCCGCCACCAAAAAAAATTGCATCATACTTGTAACCCGCTTCCATAATAATCCCCCTTTCATCAAATTGAGTTCTGTTATGAAATTCTGTTCACTAACCAACCTCCATTTAAATAAATGATTGCCTATGGACACTTACTAAGCTTCCCAAAGCTTCTTGACTAACTGGGCCTTCATCTCAACCCGAGGCAGAGAACCTTCCGGCACGAGATTTACGGCAGCCCTGAAATTCAGTTTCGAATTCAGTAGTGTCTCGATTTTTTTCTTTAGGTTTTCAAGGTCGGTGGCTTCCTTACTGTATTCCACCGCAATCTTAACGGGTGGGGTTACCGCAGGTCCTGGTTTATCGAGGACGACCTGGATCTCTCCGGTTGTCTTAGGTCTTAATGAGCCAACGACATCTCGAATCGCTGCGGGAAATACATTTACCCCCAGTACGGTCAACATATCATCTGTCCGTCCTAAACAGCGAATCCGGAAACTGGTTCGGCCACATGCGCATCGGTCAGTCCATACCTCCACATGATCTCTGGACCGAAACCGTATCATGGGGCAGCACTCCCGATCAATGTGGGTGTAAACCAATTCTCCCTTGAGTCCTTCTTTCATCTCTAATACTTTTCCTGTTTTTGGATCTATCACTTCGCATAAAATAAATTCCTGTCCACAGAAATGCATTCCTGCCTGTTCTAAACACTCCCCAAAAATAATCGGCGCCGCATCCGAGTTCCCCATCCCTTCAGTGACGATGCAGTCATAACCCTCTTGAATCATTTTTCTGATGGAGGGGATTCCACCTCCCTGCTCAGCTCCACAAATGATCTTCCGAATCCCCAGCTCTCTCGGGTCCATATTCTTCTTTCTTAGGTAATCTAAAAAATAGATCGCATAAGAGGGTGTGCAGTGGAGTACGTTTGCCCGGAGGAGTCGTGTTGTAAAGATGACCCTTTCCGATGCTCCTGTTCCAATGGGGACAAAGGTGGCTCCCAGATGCTCTATGGCATCCTTCACAGGAAGACCTCCAACAAAAAGGGTGAGACCGACAGCATGTATAATCACATCCTTAGGGCGAATTCCCCAGGTATAAATCGACCGTTCGGTGATTTGAGTCCATCCCTTATGATCATGGTGAGTAATCCCAATAAAGCTCGGATTGCCTGTTGTCCCTGAGGAGGAATGGATCCGAATAACCTTGTCCATGTCCACAGCAGCATGAGACCCGAGGGGAGGATCCTTTTCTTGGCTCTCCCTTAATTCATCTTTGGTGGTAAAGGCAATTTTCTCTAGGTCTTGGATGGACCGGATGTCTTGAGGAACCAATCCTACTTCCTTGAACTTTCGTTGATAGAACTTCGATCTTTTATAAACATACTCCATTTGCTTCCCTAATTTATCTTCCTGCATCCTTTGTAAATCTTCGGGCTGCATGGTTTCGACGGCTTCATTATGATACCTCTTGTCCCTATTCATTTTGATTCTACCCCCGGAAAGGAAATCTTTTTACATTCCAAAATGTTGTTCAAATACTCAAGTATCCAAATTGGAAACCCAAAAACCAAAAAGCATTATTTTCGCTTATAAGAATACATAATTGATAGAATCTTAGCTCTTTTTCCCCCTACACTTCTACCACTGTGAGGGATTATGGAGTCAAAATAAATGCTGTCCCCTTCCTCTAATATGTATTTTTTGCCATCGTACATAAATTCATGCGTTCCTTCAATGACATACATGAATTCTTCCCCCTCATGAGAAAAAACGCCCGCTTCATCAAATGCTGGCATTATGACATAGGGCTCCATATTCTTTCCGGCCTTTTTATGGGCCAACGCCTCATACTGATACCCATAAAGTGTTCCTTGGGTTATGACCTTCTTTTTTTCACTTTTCCTTACAATGCACAGCGGTAGGTTGGTTGGCAGTTCGGATTCGTCAGCAATTAAAATGGTAACGTCCGTATCAAGGGCACTTGCAATCTTAGCTAATGTTGAGAAAGGGGGCGCTTTATGAGAATTTTCAATTTTAGAAACATATCCCTTTGTTAAATTGCAAAGTTTTGCCAACTGAGCAAGGGACATTTTTTTGCTTTTGCGGAGGGCTTTAATATTCTTGACAATCTGTTTTTCGTCCATTCGTTATTTACGGAACTCCAGCTTCCTGTTAAGTAGTATCATAATAGGAAACCTCTGTCAAGAAAAATTTTGGTGTTGTGTTAGCAAAGGGAAAGTGTCCCCTGTAACTGCCAAGCTAAAATGTCCCCTATGGAAGGGGAAAAGATACTGATGAGTCAGAGGCACTTACAGAGGTGGCATCTCATGAAGATGGTGGAGGTAGGGCATATATGGGAAGACCTACAAGAAAGGACAGGAAAACGACAATTCGTCAATTTTTTATCCAGCCAAAGGGATGCTCAAAAGCCATTAAAGAATTGAGGGCTCAGGTGTTTTATGTTGCAGTTGATGGCGTTTAGTTGAAGTTAGATTCCGTTTTCGATTTCTGGTTCTTTTGGGTCTTCGGGGAGTTTTCTCACAAATTTTGTGCTCTTTCTCTGGATTATTCTTTTCACTGTTAATCCAAATATCAGGATTGGCACCCACTAAGGTTTGAAATGTTTTTGGGTCAACTTGAACAGTGGGTTTCCCAATAAGGAAATCTCCTATGGCCACAATGAAAGGATACTTCGTTAGCAGTTCATTAACGATCAGGTCGTCTTTTGAAAATTCTACCAACAATCTTAAAGTTTCTTTAGAGCCAAAGCTATTAAGGGCTTTACACAGTTCTTTGGAGGCTTTCCTTAAAGTCTCCTCCCATTCACCTCTATTCATCAGGTTACCTCCTTGATGTCCCAAAACCAACTCTTTGTGAGACACTTAAATTGAGAAATTTGCCTCTTAATTTTATTGAGGAATTCTTGCTAATATAATGGGGGTTTTTGAGACAACTACATTTGGGGCTGGTTGATACCCGCTGATCTTGTTGCCCTATGCACAACTGCTCTCGATAGTCCCAGTTCCTTTGAAATACCCCTGATGGACATTCCCTTATCTTTCATATTCCTTACTGTCCCTAAAAGTCTTTTATCAATTAATGGACGCCTACCCACCCGTATCCCTTTATTCTTAGCGTTCTGAATGCCCGCCCTGACCCTTTCCCTGATCAAATCCCTTTCAAACTCTGCAAATACCCCGATGAGGTTAGCCATCGCCCTCCCCGCAGGTATGCTGAAGTCAAGGTTCTCCGTGTAACTGACAAACTGGATACCTAAAGCTCTCAACTCTTCAAGGGTAGTAACCAATGACTTTAGAGAACGCCCGAAGCGATCCAGCTTCCAGACCAGTATCCCGTCAATCCGTCTTTTCCTTGCGTCTTCCATGAGCCGACCAAGCTCAGGTCGCCTGTCTTTGGCCCCACTCTCCCCCTTGTCAACATGCTCGCCAAAGACTTTCCACCGTCGGGCCTCTGCGTATGCCCTTAAATCCCTCAACTGAAGTTCGGGGTCTTGCCCTTTGTCCGTGGTGGAAACCCTGCCATAAAGCCCTACCTTGTCAGATTTCATTTCTTATTTACCCCCTTCCAGTTCCTTTGAGGTATTTTTTTTTACTTCATACTCATCAGAAGTAAGAAGGTCTTTCTTATCAACCCACGCTTCAATATCACCAACTTTATGCGAAGGAACTTTCCCATTATAGAAGGCTTTTTCTTCCGGGCCGCTCCTTAACTTAGATCGTTCGACCCATCCTTCTATCACGTTCTTGCTATGTGACCTCGCAATAGATTCATCGGTGGTTACAAGAAGTCGATTTCCTTGTTCACCTCCGATCATTCCACGGTAGACCTTAACATAGCCCTCCATCTTGCCTTCTTTTTCCTTTCTTTTTCTTCCCCAAGTATTCCTTCAAAGCAATGGCCAGTAAAGCAACCCGGTCGTGCTGAAGGGACCTGTAATCTAATAAGTCTTGGTTTGTTTGTCAAGTTCCATCATTGACTTTGTCAAGCCAATTTAGAAATGTCCTATTCTTACCAAAGTAGGAATGTCCGGTTTTCAGGGTTGAGATTCAATGGGTCTTCCTCGTTCATAACGATGTTTACCAAACTTGAATCTCCTCCAGGGATGACTGGGTGGGGGAGTGTAAGGTTTGCTCCTTTTTGTGAGAGTCAAAGGCTTCTTTTCTCTTGGAGGTCTCTCGGTGGTCTCCCTAAATCTCAGGGCGCGGTTTTTATGGGTGATGTGTATAGAACCATCTATCCGATCTTGGACCATTACCCTCGAAGTATTGACCTTATCCTCAACCTGGTAGAGCTTACGGTTGTGTGCCACAGTGAAGTCATTTCGCAGCGTCCTCTCTGTCTTGATGCATAAAATCGCATCCAGAGCCAACCCTCTCCCTAAGAGCCTGTGTAAGTCGCCCCCTTCTATAGGACTCACAGAGAACCTCCGGTTATAAATGGGAAGATACTCCTCTAAGAAAGCATTGGCTTCTTCGATCGTCCTAATCCCTCTTAAACGCATCTCCTTGACCAACCGATCTTGAAACGTCCCGAAAAGCCGCTCAATCCGACCCTTGGCCTGCGGTGAGTTCGCATGCACAACCTCCACCCCAAGCTCTCTTAAGGCCCTCTCAAAATCGCTTAACGGTTCCACATCATTCAACTCCTCCTCGATGGTTGGTTTCGCCGTCGATTTATACGTCTTATATCGATCCAAATAAACGCTCAACGGTAACCCATACTTCTGGATATACCGCTTGAAACTGTCCATCGCAGGAATCGTCCCTTCATAGTCGTAAAACCCCCCAAACACTCTCCCGGTGGCATCGTCAATGATGCCCATCAAAACACACCATGGCCCTCTCCCTTCAAACCAATCGTGATGAGAACCATCCATCTGCACCATCTCTCCTTCATGCTGCTTCCGCTCCCTCCATTGACGATGTCTCCTACGTCTCCGGCTCTTCCTCCAGTCCCCCGTTCCAATCAGCCACATCCGCAAGGTCTCATCATTGACCCGAATCCCATTTCTCTCCAGAAGCTTCTCCGAGGCCAGGGTCGGACCAAAATCTTTGTACTGCCTCCGGTACAGGTTGATGACCCTTTCTTTCATCTTATCGGATATCCTCCGGTTTGACGGCCTCCCTCGCGATCTGTGGATGATCCCTCTGCTCCCTTCACTCCTTATCCGCTTAACGATCCTTCGAATCTGCCTCCCACTGAGCGACAGGATCTCCGCTGCCTCTACCTGCTTAACCATCCCCTCCAGAACCTTCTCAATGACATGCAACCGCCTCAATTCTCCCTGACGTGCCATAATCATGTCCTCTTCTGCCATCATGCCCTCCTCCAAAAAAAAGGGCATTGTAGCATGTCTCAAAGAGAACATTTCTATTTTGGCCAATTAGGACATTATCATTTTGGGATTACAGTTCCATCATTGACTTCTAAGGGGGCGGTCAACGGCTGTCAAAACAAGGCTGTTTGATACCAAACCTGTCAGGAAGGGCTTAAAGGATCAATATTCTAATTATATAAGATTCGGCTTGTTGGCCGTATTTCCGTGAGAACCCACTCTCCCCAGAGGTCGCCACAATCGCAAACAAAGATTTTGCTTGGCGTTCTTCTTTTAAGAGGGTCGTCAAGCCTATGAGGGTAGAACGTAGGATCGTATCCAAAGGGTATTCGTTCCCCTTTACAGGCAATATGAAGTTCTCCAGTTTCCCTCTTCCGCCAATTCGATGTCTCCGTATACGTTTTTCCGCCCTCGATATAGACCGTTCCAAAACGACTAAGAAGGCTCCCAGGTCTAAGGTTATAGCAATAGGAACACCGACTGAGGCAACCAGTTACAGGGTTCCACGTCCAATCCGTCCACTCAATTGACGTTTTACGCACGGGGCCTTAATAACTCCCTTCGGGTTTGTGGTCAGTCTTATCCTGGGAGATTTCCTCTCAAGCTTCGGGGTCATTCTATCTAAAGTCTTTTCCCGTTGTAACTTTCGTGGCTTCATTCGTTTTTCCTTCTTTTTTATCACCTGGCTCAGTGCCTGGGCAGCGGATCTGTATTCATTTCTCTTGAAGGGTTTACCAATAGCTTCCCACTGTTTGGCGGCTTCTTCCCAAAAGTTGATCTGATTGAGCAGGATCTCTTTGTAATTCCGGCCAATCTTCGGCGGTGTTGTTGTCTCGGGGTGCGGAGGCTGTGGAGTATTCTTAGTCTTGAGTTCTTTAGCATCACAAGTTTTATCGAAAAGCGGCCCTTTAAAGAGGATACCTTGATCCTGTTTTTCTTTGAGTTCCGAAACGATTGACCGGAACCAACCCATGGTTGGTTTTGGATTGTCTCTTAATCTTGAAAAGGCAATTAATTGAAAATTAGAATCCAGATTCGTATCAGCAAGGATTTGGGCATATCCGATTTGGATGTTCCCACCCCGGATAAGTTTATGAATCTCAGGGATGAGTTTTAATAGTTTAAGACGGAACTGGATGTGAATCGTGGAAGTCCCGGCATATTTACTGAGATCTTCTATAGACCATCCAAAAGATTCGATTCTGGTCTGATAGGCGCAAGCCTCATCGATTGGATCAAGACTTTTACGGGCGATATTCTCAGCAAGGGTAACTGCGGAGGCCTCCTCATCCTCAAGAACCGTGATGATTGCCGGGATCGTTTGCCATCCAAGAAGTTTGCAAGCTCTAAATCTTCTTTCGCCTGCGATGATTTCGAACTGTTTGCAGTCCTCGACATAACGGACGGTGATAGGTTGGATCAATCCGTGCTCCTTGATACTCTCTGCCAATTCTCGAAGTCCGCTTTCATCGAATATTGTCCGGTCATTTTTACCGGGGACTATTTGAGAAATCGGAATGTCGTTGACGGGTTTCATATTAGATCTTCCTCACCCAATCTGTGTATCAACTTAGTTTTGGAGTAAAACCATCTGTGTCGCCTCTAAACGCCTTTTAACCTCCATTGCTCCCTTCTTATAGACTGTGACGCAAACCAAATCTTCCCCGTCGTAGAGCGCATAGTATCGGTCTCCATAATGTTCGATAACAAGGGGTCTCACTTTTTCATCACCCTCTTTGGAAAATTCACTACTCATATGATCACCTCCTTCATTCGCCAAATAAACAAAAAGGGAACCTCGTTAAAGGTTCCCTTCGTTTTGTTTTACTCGCTGCTTGGTGATGCTATTGGAAGTTAGTGGTTACGTGTTTTCTTGGTTTCCAGGTCTCTTGGAGGGTTTAAAAGGGTCGCTTTTTCCTTGGACTTGTGCTTTTTGACTAAAACTTCTCAAACTCTTCAATAAAATTTATATAACTTTGAAGCTCCCTCCAAGGCCCGGTTTTCCCTCCTTTTTACAAAAAATTATATCAAAATTTCTTTATGGATGTCAAGACAATTCGTTGAAATTGTTAGATAATTCCTAAAAATTTAGTTGAGTCTATTCTGAATATGGCCCCGGTGGAAAAGACCTTAAATAGGCATGTTTTTACGATCTTAAGAACGTGTTTTCTGGATCTCTCAATTCCTTTTCCTTTGAATCTGGTAGGACTTTCAGGCCAATCTGTGAAGCTTTAGTATTTTGGGAGAAGAGGTGAGAGAGTGTGCTAAATTTAGTTGAAATTTGAGAAGTGGCTCCTAAAATGGGGGTAATCTCTTAATCCGGCAGGAGAGAGAGAAAAGCCACCAAGAA
>Ga0187885_10000670_pt1 | contig 40651 bp, 46 predicted proteins | sample June2016WEW_20_1_3_FD_132970 | JGI IMG/M metagenome (GOLD analysis project Ga0187885, IMG submission 132970) | Peatland microbial communities from SPRUCE experiment site at the Marcell Experimental Forest, Minnesota, USA - June2016WEW_20_100 | ecosystem: Environmental > Terrestrial > Soil >...
ATCTCGGCGGCGGAGAAGAAGCCGCTGCCGGCGCCCGGAACGAAATGATCGGGGGCGTTTTTCGATTTGGGATTGCTTCGACTACAACGCGACAGAATCGCCCATGTTCCGTTTGCAGCTCGAGTCGAACGCCTCGATGCGAGCAGCAGGCTTCCGCCCTCCGCCATGGAGATGGTCGAGGTCAGCTGACCCTACCTGAGGAGCCCGCAGGTGATGGGGACGACCGCGACCTTGGGTTTGTTGGCCATCCCGCAGCCGCTCACGTGGGCGGCGGGGAGGAGGAAGTTGGCGGCGGCCAGGACCCACACCAGCCACGGCGGGCGCGCCAGCGCGGCCCCCAGCACGGCGAACGGCAGCAGCACCGCGATCGACCGGCTCGTGTCGGCCGCGGCGCAGACCACGGCGCCCAGGCCGGCGCCCAGGGCCAGCAGCAGCCCCGGGCGGCGCCAGCCGGGCAGGGCGCGCCAAGCCGCGGCCAGCGCGATCGCGATCGGAATCCAGCCGGCCCGGAACCCGTGCCACCAGCCGAGGGGCACCCCGGCCACGTACGTGTTGAAGGATTCGCTCTGTAAGGCCACGTGGGCGCCCACGCTGTAGTCCCCGTTGGCCAGCGCGGCCAGCCGCGCCAGGCAGTAGGGCGCGATGCCCAGCATGGGCAGCCACGCCCCCCGGGACACGTCGCCGCGCCGCGAGACGCGCAGCAGCCAGCAGGCGGGGAGGATGAGCAGGAAGCGCTCGTCCACCCACGGCGCGAGGAGGCAGGCGCCCCACAGGGCGATTTGCGACGGCGAGAACGCGACCACCAGCAGCGCCCCCACGTAGAAGGGGTCCATGTAGCCGATCCAGCCGGTGGCGGTGAACCAGGTGGAGAAAGTTGCAGTGAGCGCCACCGCCGCGGCCGCCCGCGGCAGGCTGGAGCTGGCCCGGTAGGCGTACCAGCCCGACAGGGCCAGCAGCCAGAAGGCCCCGACCCACGGCAGCAGGAAGTACTGGGTGGGCGTGAGGCGCAGGTCGTGGCCGACGACCGGCAGGAGCAGGCGCCAGCGCAGGGAGTTCCCCTGCCTGTACTCGAAGGCGCGGTCCCAGTGGACCGGGTCGCGGAGCTGGGCCAGCTGGGACGGCACGCGGGCCACCGGCAGCCAGGCGACGGAGGTGCCCACCAGGGGGTATGGGCCGCCCGGCCAGACCTCGGGGGTGTACCGGACCAGCGACAGCAGCGCCGCCGCGAGGGCCGCGGCCACGAGCACGATCCATGTCCAGCCCGAAGCGCGCATCGGGGGCGTGGGCGGCGGCAGCCGGGCCTCCCGCCCATGCGCGTCGAGGATGGAAAGAGTCGGCCGCATGGATGGGGGCGCTGGTGGGCGTTGATCTTGCCGCTGAGTCAGTCGTACGGCTTCCGCGCTGGCTCGGAATACTACACAGTATAAACATACTGTGTCGAGTTGAAAACCCTTCGAGTACTCTCTCGGAGTGCGTGCTCTCGACCACCTACGCGCCAACCTCAAGCGGTTACGGCTGCTGCGCGGATGGACTCAGCAGGAGCTTTCCGAGATAGCCGGCCTTGAGTACAAGTACCTCCAGAAGATCGAGTCCGGACGGTGGCCAGGGCTTCAATTGCGGACGATTGAGCGACTCGCCCATGCCGTGGACGTCGAAACTTGGGAGTTGCTCTGCCCGCCTCGCGAGGAAACGGTACAAAAACCCGCCAAATCCAGAGGGAAATCGCGTCGGCCCTAACTGGTGTTCGTGGATGCCCCAAAGCATGCCGCGCAGGTATTGGTGGCCAACGATCCCTCGCGGTCCGTGATCCGCCAGACCTCAAAGGCGCGAAGCTGGGGCGGGAATAGTTCGCGGGCGCAGCCAGCCACCCCCTTGGAAGCGAGCCGTACTCAAGACCGAAATCGCGACTCTTTGCGGACCTACGAGAAGCCGTGGCTATCGCATAGCGTAGAAGCTAGACTGTCTCTTCAGGCGTTTGATTCCGGCACGACGGCCCCAACCTTGCCGACTGCGTCGGCCACTCGTCTCAACCGTTCGACGAGTTTGATGACCTCCTGCTGAAACTCTCCGAACAAAATCTCGACAAACACATCGTCATTCCAACCGCTGGGGCTATACCACTCCCATGCGGGCCAAACAGTACTCTCGCGGCACGCGCCGAACTCTGCTTTGAACGCATCCTGCAATAGGGAGATTGAGTGATTCTCGGTATCTTGACCAGTAGGTGTAAAACCAAAGAAGGCATCCTCATAGTTACCTTTCTCGAACTGAATCGCGAACAACAAGTGACGTGCCTCAAGTTCCGGGGTTGAAAAGACGTAGTGCTCACCGCTCTCCCCTCTCCCGTCGAGGGATTTAACGAGCGTCAGACCTTTGGGAAGACCGCCCCTAACCCCTTCATTTAGCTTTTCGATGATCTGGCGGCGGATCTCCCAATCCAGATTTCGTATGTTTGCGTAGGCTAAGTAGGATTCCTTGTCTTGAAGGACTGCTTTGATCAGTTCGCCGTTCATTTGTGCGTTGGTGTTTTGCTGAGTGAGGCGCTGGATGAGGTGAATGTATTGGGTGATAGCTTCGCGCAGGCCGGGGGCGGTGGCAGCCTCCTTGCGACAGCGTTCCAGCCAACTCAAGATGTGGCTCTGGTATGAAACGTTCTTCAGATTATCTACATGAGGTCCATCCGGCGGCGGGTCGCCTTTCAGGGTCAGAAACAGCAGATCGGCCTTCGGATCATGCTCATGGTAGCGCTCCAACTGCCTGTCCTGTAGTTCGGCGTGGATCTTGTTTTCGATGAAAATGCGGCGGCGACTGCTGCCATCGGTGATGACTATGTCGATTCGGCCATGCTCGCCGATAGAGACTTCCGTTTCGACGGAGGCCTTATCTGCCTTGAAATCACCTATTTGGAGCACGTCGAGAAAATGCTGCAAGAAGACAGCACCTTGTCCGTGTGAACCCTGCGGGTTGAGCAATTCGGCCAGAATCGGTGAATGAGTGCGAACCTCATAGTGACCTACATGGAGAATGTCGAAGAGGTTGAAGTTTTCGCCTTGGGCACGGTTGAGCGCAGCTTCGTAATGGCGGATGGTTCGCGCCAGAGAGAGAAGAGACTGACCGCGAGACTGCAGACCATTATCGTTCATTGAAACAATTCTCCCTGCCTGCGGGGGGCCTTCGACAACGGCAACGACATCGTCGGCATCCTCAGAGTTTCCTGTTTTCCGGCACGCTGCGTATTGCGCTTCACTCTGGACCATTCGGCCGGTGTAAACATTCGTGCAGCGTTTAACCCACCGAAGAAAAGCAGTGTCCGGCCACGGCAACCAAGCCACTCGACCTGCGCCTTGGTCAGCGTAAGCCGGGTGGCGGTTGGGGTGGTTCGGATCACAGTTGCCACGGAAGGGTCTAGCGCGTGCCCACGGGCGTGAGCACGCAACACATCGAGTACTGCTTTGGCGGTGGGGGCGCAACCGGTATGTGCGGGCGAGGTGGAAAGGATTGCTCGCAGGACGTGTTCGCTGACCGGCAGGAGGTACAATGAGTGAGATACCTGGTCGCAGGGAGGGACTATGTGCCGGGGAAACAGTAGCCAGGTCTGGCTGCGGCCGAAGGACCAATGCACAGGCAGGCGGAGCCGGCGGGATGCATCAAGCAGGCGTCTATGGCAGCCAATCAACATCGGTAGGTTAGGCATGGGCACTAAGTGTGAAAACGGGGGCAGGGGCAGCTGAATGGGCTCTATCGTGGCAGGTGCCCAACATCAAGAGGCACCGGACAATGGTCGGGAGGCGCACCCAAACGCTTCCACATGTGGCGTACTGCTTCGGCCAGAATACGGACATCCCCGCGTGCGTCGTGACGGCGTAACCCTTCATGCGAAAGTCTCAGCCGCCTGATGACCGCATCCATCGTGTGGCAGCGCTGGCTGCTCCAAAGCAGGCGAGAGAGTGCGAGCGAATCGATAAACGGCACCTCCCGCATCGGCAGTTGGTGACGCAGGCAACATTCGCGAACGAAGGGAAGATCGAAGCACCTGCCGTTGTGAGCAACCAGTGTGGCATCGCCAACAAATCGGGAGAACGCCATCAGGGCTGCTGAGGGTTCAGGGGCGTTACATACATCGCCGTACGTGATTCCGGTCAGCTCGGAAATCTCGTCAGGAAGAGGGTTCTTAGGCCGGACGAATGTCTCGAAGCACTCCTTTGTCTTGATCTTGCCATGGTGCATCCGCACCGCCGCGATCTGGATGATCTCATGGTAGCGCGGAGAGAAGCCGGTGGTTTCCAGATCGAAGATGACGAGTTCCACGTGGATAGTTCAGCACTACAGTCTATATGTGCGAAGGAAAACGGTCAGCAGACGCCGAGTGCGTTTCACATCGCCTGACAGGAGTCGCCGGCGGCGGCGTGCCTGCCCCCGGGCGCGGGGGCGAAGAGCAGGCCTTGGCAGGCGAGAACCGCCTAGGCACGCCCGCGGCCGGTGTCCTTTCAGCCAGCGGCGAGGAACCCGATCCTGCGCTGCGTAGAATCGGAAGTGGCATGCGGCTGGCCGCGAAAGACCTCCGCCTGGCATCGCCGTTCGGCCCAACTTTGTTTACCTCATCCCGGACAAGCTTCCCTCTTGCCCGCGCACGTCGAGCGCCCGATGGGCCAGGTCGTCTTCGTCACGCGCGACCCTCAGCGAGGCCCTCCGCTTCCCGGACCATGACCTCGTTCTCCGCCAGCGCGTCCGCGATGCCGATCCCGTTCTTGGTGCGATGCGCTTTCGCGCGCAGAGCGAGATTCGGCATCGCCGTTGGCTAGCGCGTGATCGGAAAATGACAATATCAGCAATAATATGTGCCCGGCGGCAAAATCAGAAGGGGCAGCCACGCCGGAGTGGGAGTGATGCCGACGTCCACACGATAGCGTCAACCCGGGCTCCTTTCTTTTGAGCCCCGCCGAACCAGTCACCCGGTCCAAGAAAGGCGAGTCACGTCGAATAGACGAAATAGTCGGCCGCCCTGTGGATGGATTGACTCACGCCGTAGCCGGCACAATGTCATCGCTCCGTGAGCCGAGAGCCCGAGGGTGATCTTCCCGATTTGAGCGATTGGGGCGACGTCTTTAAGGAACTCTATAAGCTGGGTGGAAAATGGCTGGTGCTCGTCTTTGTCGGTTTCGTCCTGATCGTCCTTTCTTACTGGGACCACGATCTCTGGTTCTCAAACGTCGGATTCATTGTCGGAATCGTCGCCCTTGCCGTCTGTGTCGCTGCCTTCGCGTGGAAATTGATCCAAGCACGGCGCAAAGATGCGTATGACCGGGCGGTCACCGAACTGGCCGACGAGCTTTCTTTCGCCGCCGACGTCCTCCAAAGCTATCTCATTCGGCAGCTGCCTGCGCTCGAATCAGTCTATGACAGATGCCGCGATTTCCTGCGCATGAACCCGGCATTGCGCGAGGAATTTGAACGCTTCGAGATCGATGCTGACAAAGCGGACACGCTGATCACTGATGCGAGCAGAGTCGTCAGAACTGCTGTCGCGAATCTGCGCCGGGCGGCCGAAACACACGATGCGGCAGCGGTTCGGGCCGAGCTGCAAAAGATCCGGGATCTCCGCCGGCGGCTGCACGACGCGTCGGACGAAGAACGGCTGGCAAACACGCTGCTGGCCGCCGTTCGGGACAAAGATGAAAGCGGGGTTTCACGCTGTCTTGAAATCATCGCCCCCCGGCGGACCGGCCGCGGCTATTTGCTCCCGATTCATGAAGCTGTGCGATCCGGCGAATTATTGATCGTTATCAAGCTTTTGGCCGCCGGGGCTGATCCTGACGCACGCGATTCGCAGGGACTTACGCCCTTGATGAGAGCCGTAGAATCCGGCCGCGAAGACATCGTGGCCGAACTTTTGCGGTCAGGCGCTTCCGTGAACGCACAAGATCGAAACGGACGCACCGCGCTCCTGTTGGCCGCGGAAAGTCGTTCGATCGCGATTGCTCGGCGTCTAACTGTCCCACGGGGCGATCCTGATCTCGAGGACAACAACGGCCGATCAGCCTTGAGCGTCGCCAAAAAATCGGCGTCGCCCGAGATGTTCGCGCTGCTGAATGAGGCGCAGAAATTGGCGCGCCTCGTGAAGGACTAACACAGGTGTTAGTCCGGACAAATTGGCGCGCACCAGCTCCAGCCGCTCCGCCGGCGTGCGCGCGGCGGCCACCCGTTTCACCAGGCAGGCACACGCGGGGAGGAGTGAGATATGCGCAAGAACGACTACTGCTGCGGGTGCCGGACGTCGCGCAGCCTGAAGGTGACGGGCACCGCGGGCGGGGCCTTCGGGGCGCGCCGGAGCCTGAGGCCGGCCTCGTGCGGCAGGCGGTCGGCCTTGAGCATGTTGGTGGCCCTGCGAGTGACGACGACGTTCTCCCACGTGGTCCCGCCGCCGAGGTGGCGCGGGACGACGTGGTCGAGGTTCCACTCCCCGGGCTGGAGCCGGCGGCTGTCCGTCGCGTACTGGTCGAGGCCCTGGTCGCGCTCGTAGACGCCCCCCGGCGTGCACCTGGGCGTGTGCAGGGGGACGCGGTCGTAGCGCTGGCAGATCAGGACGGTCGGGACGCGCACGCGCTGCCTGACCGCCTGCAGCCAGCTGTCGTACGGGCGGATGGGCAGGCTGAGCCAGTCGCCCCACCTGGTCGGCACGGAGCGGACCGGCCGCATGTAGTCGAACTCGCCGTCCCCGCCCACGGCGAACTCGAGGTCCATGGCGAGCTTCGGGGGGTCCTCGCCCCTCAGGCCGCCCATCATGTCGACGAAGGCCTGCCGGTACGTGCGCCAGCCGATGGCCTGCCAGTGCCGGTTGAGGGAGAGGACGTTGGGCTTGTCGAGGTCGAGCATCATGGAAAGCATTGTCCCACAAGGTGGCTCTCTCGTAAACAAAAAGTGGCGGAGAGGGGCGGGTTCGCACCGCGCCGAGCTTTACCCCGGGACTGGTTTAGCGGACCAGCGGAACTCCTGTTTGTCCCCTTCCTCTCTCCGTGGCGGAGGGCAGTGATCCCGCCCCACAGCGGCTCACGCCGCCCAGCGAGCTTCCAACTCGTGCCGGCGCCTTGGCCGGTTTACCCTCCAAAGAAAGGGTGAAACTCTATTCTGTTCTTAGTTTCACCATGAAAATCACACCGTCCCAAATCAAAGCTATTCAAAATCTTCGTGCCGCTAGATTAGGCTACAATAAAATAGCCGCCGAAACCAAAATAAACGAAGGCACAGTACGCTACTGGTGCAACCCGGAAAAGTGGAAAGCTACTAACGCTAAATCCAAGTTGGCTTACAAGCTCAGCCACCCACTGATGACAAAGCTCTCAACATATCGCCTCAGAAAAAGTGCATTCGGAAAGGTGCGAGGTTTTAAGCGCCGAGGGGGAAGCAAAGTCCTTAACGGTTCGACTCTTAACGGATTCACCCTCGCCGATGTGTTACAAAAGATAGGTTCCAACCCAACTTGTTATCTCACAGGCAGACCTATTGATCTCAACGCCCCTAAAACATATACCTTCGACCACATCACGCCAGCCACCCGTGGTGGAGATAATTCACTAAAAAACTTAGGGTTACTGTGCACCAGCGTAAACAAGATGAAGTCTGACTTAACTGTTGAAGAGTTGCTGGCAGTGTGCGCGGAAATTTTGCGCTATAACGGATACACCGTGACCAAAATGGAGGAGGGTAATGGGGTCTCACCATTGTCGGAATAACCGGCACCCCGCTTTTCGAGAGCGGCTGAGGAATAGCCTCGGTACCCTCCAAAATAATAGTTACAGCATGAGTACGATGCAGATCATCACGGCGCCGGTCACGCTGCCGGTCCGCCTCACCGTCTGGCTCCTCTGATTCGTCTTCGTATCCTGGTGGGGCAACGACCGCTCGCGAGTGCACGAGTAAAATGGTTTTCCCGCCCGGAGTCCCACCGGGATTCTCGCCTTAGGAGTGCGCCGGTCTGTGTGTTGACCTACGGGAAAGTGGCGGGGATGACCAAATGATTCTCGCCCAAAGATTCATTGAAGGTACCGAGATGAGGCTCAGGGCGGCTCAGTGCCCGAGGCCACCGAAGGAGCGCCAGGGGCGGCCACTTCCTGGAGGGCGTCGAATTTTTCGAGCGATAGCCCCCGCTTGTTCGGCCCGCCGAAGCTCCAAGCCCACTTGCCAAACTCCGCGTTGGAGGCCAGCTGCTCGCACGCCTCCAACACCCTGCCCGCGCTGTTGCCCCACCCGGGGCGGGCGGGACGATGGCGGATGATGTGAACCTCGTAGGCGATCAACCCATACTTGAGGTGGATCTGCCGGTAGATGGCGGCGTGGACCGAGCGGCGTTCCAGCTCGAAGCGACGACCCTCGTGCATGAAAGTTGCGGGGATGAGTCTCATGGGCGCGACAGTTGAACGGTCGGCCCCTAAGAACAGTTTTTGGGCGGGGCGCGCAGAACAACCTCCGGTGCAAAATGGTAGGGATGCCGGGATTCGCACCCGGATCGTCAGGTTCGTAGCCTGATTGCCTGTCTGTTGGCGACACCCCCGTGAAAGCTGGTCCCCGCTGCCGGAGTCGCACCGGCCTCTCGGGCTTAGAAGTCCCGGGCACGATTGATATACCAAGCGGGGAAGGTGGTCGCCCCGCCGGGAATCCCACCCGGGACACGGCCTTCGGAGGGCCGGATGATATGGCTTCACCACGGGGCGGAGATGGGGTGACCGACGGGACTTGCACCCGCAGCCCGCAGGTTCACAGCCTGCTGCTCTACTGTTTGAGCTACGGCCACCATGGAGCCTCAGTAGGGATTCTCACCCTCCTCTCCGGCTTACAGGGCCAGGCCCTCGAATGTCTAGGGTTCTGAGGCAAAGTCGTACTTAGTGTATGAATCACACGCACCGGATGGTCGAGTCACAGGCGCGCCAGCTGGTTGACGCCCTGCTGGGGTGGGCCGACACGGACCGCTTCAGCCCGGGGACCAAGCACCGGGTCTCCGCCGGCTCCGGCGTCGACTCCGGCAAGATCGTGACGGTCGTCCCCACCTCGGCCATCGGGATGAAGCAGACGGGTGGCGGCCTCATCCCCGACATCCCCGGCCATTACAAGCCGGTGGACTGGAGCCGGGAGGTGCCCGTCCGCTTCGAGGATGGCACGCTTGGGACCATGTTCAAGGACAGGCTGATTCCTGTCTAAGGTGGAGCCTGCTGTCGGATGTGCGCCGACCATCCGCGGTTTACGAAACCGCCGCATCGCTGTCTATGCTTAGCAGGCAAATTGGTAGGCGCGGAGGGACTTTCACCCCCACCCAAGGGATCATGGGTCCCCTGGCGGGGCACCGGCGCGCCGCCCTGTGGCACGTCGAGACGGTGCATGCCGAAGACGATCTATTCCGTCACGCCGCCCAGGATGACGAGCCGGCGCTCTCGCCGCTGGAGCGCATGACGCTTTTGGAGCGGTTGCAGGCGGACTATGCGCACCTCTCCCTCACGACCGGCGCCCATCCGATGAAGCTCATGCGGCCACAACTGCCGGAGGTGCGTCCGGCGGCGGACCTGCCGCACGTTCAACCCGGGGAACGGATCAAGATCGGCGGGGCCGTCATCACCCGCCAGCGGCCGGGCACGGCCAAGGGATTTTGCTTCATCACACTGGAGGACGAAACCGGGCTCGCCAACGCCATCGTCCGCCCGAAACTCTTCGAGGAGGCGCGGCTCGTCATCAATCTGGAGCCTGCGCTCGTCATCACCGGGCGGGTGCAGAACGAACAGGGGGTGATTCACTTCATGGCGGAGCAGATCGTCGCCATGCCCAGCCCCAGGCTGCCAGCGCAAAGATCGCATGACTACGCGTGATCCCCTGCCGGCATCTCGTTTATTGCCGCGGATGGCCAAGGCGCAAGACTGGCTCCTAAGCACTCCCGTTTCCAAACGCCGTGAGTTCCTCCAGCTTGGACTCACGCCGACCGCAACGCGGCATAACTAAGCACAAATCTGCTGAGCATACCGATGAGCGTTTTCGCGGGGGTGTCGGAGGCGACAAAACTGGTCATCCATCCTTTCGCCGTCTCGCTGAATTGTCCGAGGATCAACCCGTTCACTAACGAGAAACATAAGAGCGGCAGGACGTTCGCGACTAGGAATGCCGGCGTGAACACCCCTCGAATCTTGTCTAGCAATGCGCTAAGTTGCATTCGGGTTACCTCGCCTCAAGGAGTACAAACCACTGGAAAATTATCCAAAGGGCATATTTGTGGAACCGGCGGATAGTAGTCGTGGGGCTCGTCGCCCAGGGCAGGATTGGTGCAATAGCAGTCCGCGGGGCCATTCCCCATTTGGCGGGCAAGCTTCTCGTGGCGCGTTATGAAGGTGGCCATTTGGACGCCCGTTGCCGGCGAATGCGACTGTGGCCCCCCGAAAAGGTACAGCCGGCCCATTTGGTCGAGAAGCGTCTCCGTGGCCAGCGGTGTGCTGCGCGGGTTCAGCAGGTCGAGGCCGTGCCTCGCGACCTGCGTGTCCGATGCGGTATGCACGGGCCATTTCCACTCCAAGTCGCCAAGCGTCCTCTTGTTGCTTCTGAGGGCGGGTATGATCGCACCAGCTTTAAAAAGCCAAAGATCGCCATCTTCCATCGCGACGACAGCAGAACATTGGGCGGCTTTCATTGCAGCGCGGGCGTCACGCAACGGAGTGTCGATGGACAGAAGCGGGAGGGAGACGATGTCCATACTTCGAACTGGGTCTAAGTTTATGAGCAAAAACTAGCGTGACATTCAGAACGAGAATATCGTTGAAATGCCCCCCGTGGTCGTCACTGCGGCGGCCCCATATTTCCGGTCAACCTCGAAATAGACGCTGTAAGGATACGTGAACTTGTCCAGTGATGGCTTTGGCCTCTCTTTGCCATCTTTCCCTGTATATTTTCCAAGTTTTAGGGTCTTGAGCGCAATGTTCAAGCCACCCCGACGAACAACTTCATGCATTCATGGAGACGAAGTGCGGACCCTACTGCAATCAGTCAGGAGACTACTCCCATCACGGTGTTCATGTCGTAAGGGTCCGGGGTTCGCTTCGAGGACAGCCCGACCTGAGGGGGCGAACGAAGTTCTGGGAGATCTGATGAACCCAGTTTTTCTCTATTCGGCGGTAGCCCTCTCGGCTGTGTGACCTCCGACATCTCTACAAGAACCAATTCTTTGGTCTTGGACTGACGGTTGTCAGATGCCTTCGCGCACCGTGCTCAATTGCTTTAGCCCAGCCAAAACTTGAGTTCGTTGAGTCCATCGCCCTGCAGATAGCCGGTCTGCCACTGGTCGTTGTCCACCGGTCCATGCCAAACTTGGGGGTCCTGCCGGTGCGCTTCGACGTAGCTATTCCAACGATAAGTCTGGTAGACGGCGATGATGTTGATCGCGTAGGCAGCGGCGAGCGGGGCGTTCCCTTGAATGACGACCAGATTGTCGTCATTGGCGTTGGACGCCTTAAATCCCAGATTGTGAGAGCCCGTCATCACCACGGGATTCTCCCCAAAGGGATCAAGCACGATGACCTTGCTATGGATGTTCACCATGCTGGCTCCAAGCAGTTCCTTTTCCCAGTGGCCGAACTGCGTCTTGATATTGTAGGGCACTAGGACGTCGTGGCTCAGCCGCGTCGGCGGCTCCACTCCATTCTTGAACAGCGTGACCGGATTCGGAGCTGAGTTGGTGGGGTCCATTGCAGTGGGCGGCTGACCAGCCGCGGCGCCTGGCTTAGTCAGCTGCGGGATGTCTTGGTTGACGACACCTCGGAAGTACAGATTTGGGTTGTAGTTGTCTTTGTTCGACGGATTGTGGCGCTCCAGAATATTCTGGAGCAGCGTCCAGCGCATCGGGTCTTGCTCGAAGGCTCCCGGGTTGAAAAAGAGAAACAGGATTCCCTGCTTCGCCGAGTTGATGAGTTGGCGTGCGAACTGCAAATCCTGGGCGGCCGAGGTCTTCACGAACCATGGGGTCACGCTGCAGCCGTCCACTTGGAAGGTTTTGGCGCTGGAATTGCCTGTGACAAGAGCAGGTGGGTAGCCGTTGCCTGCTGCTTTTATTCGGTTCCACGCATCCAAGAAATCCGCAGCTACGGACGGGTCATCGATGATCAGGCCATTATTGGCCTGCGTGCATAGCCCAGAGGAAGTCCAGTTCGTGCTGCCAGTGAGCACGCGCTGGGGCGTGCCGTTGGAGTCACAGAAGACGACAAACTTGTTATGGCCGAAATGTCCCAGGCGGACTATTCGGTCGAAGACATTGATCTTCGTCTTCAGTTCGGCGCGCACGGCGGCATTCTCGTCGTTGTCAGGGGGGCTGTTCCGCTTAAACGCGCCGTTTGCCAGGATCAGATTACAGTTTGGGCCGAGGGCCACCAATGCCGGGATCAGCTCCGGGTCATTTAATTCATAGAGCGCGGCATAGACTTTGCCATTATTCTTCTGTGTGTCCTCGAGAAGGCCCAAAACCTGGGGCCGCAGAGGCCCGCTCAAGCTATCCCGTAATGGGTTGCCTGCAGTAGCGACCAAGTCTTTGATTTTGCTGTCCTTGGGCGCTGCATCGAGGGCTCGCGAAATCCACTGCGCCGCCACAATGCCCTTATTGAAATACGCAGAGAGGTGAGGCGTGCGCTGGCCTGAAATGGTCAATGCCCGCGTAAGAGGGCTGGCATTCGTAGAATCCAGCGTGAGATTGTCCTTGTTGGGGCCTACCACCGGCACGACCGAGTACTGAACGGTATCGCCCGGTTTCACAGAATAGTCCCACCACATGAAGCGCTGAATCGGGAATTTCCAGGGATTATTCGGGTCCAACTTGTCAGCGTCGGAAAAACCGACAGCGCCATGGAGGTAACTCTCTTGACCCTGGGAGAGGCGGCGGATGGCAAACCCGCGGCAATTGGGGATGGCAGTGTTGTCCGCAGGCAACCACACCAAGCAGGTGTGATCCCCGTTGTCATAAATCTTCAGGTTGATGCTCATAGTCTTGTCTCCGGAATTGCTGTAATCTGCCTCATCGAAATCATTGCGCGGCTGCCCGATCTTCCGATGAAACGCATCGCCGAACTGCTTCCCCTCCCCTGGAAGGTCGCACCGACGCCGCCACCCGCACCGGCCACCTGATTCCATCCCGCGAGTCTACCGAATCGTCCCTCCGACGTCACCACGTCGAAGTTGAGCCCGTACCCTCCTTCGGGATGACTCAGGCAAGATCGGCGCCCGATGGCGAGGATTGGGGTATTCATGATCGCTTCACGGATTGAGGGTGATGAGGTGGGTCGGGATTTCCGCAGCAATGCGGAGTCCTCCACGGCATCGATCGCAGCACATTCGCTTCAAGCAGGGAAGCGCCGGGATCACTCTATTATGCCGTAAGGGCTTGACCAAATTTGAGTATTTTTTGTAAACGTGGATTTCCACCGCTTCTTCCGCCCTGCAGCATCCCCGGCTCGACACCGCCTTTGTCCCCGCCCCATCGTGGCTCGCGCATGAACGCCCCTGCCCCATCGAAGCTATTCTCCGCCGCCCTCGACTCCCTCATGCAGGAGCGCGGCGTGAACCAGGTCGAGCTTCACCGGCGCACCGGCATCGCGGTCTCCCGCATCAACAACTATGTGCGGGGGAGATTCCGCACCATCGCCCCGGCCCACCTTGCCGCAATCCACGAGGCCTTGGGCGGGGACGGGGCCGAGGCCGCCGCCCTCGTCCAAGCCTACCTGCTCGACCGGATTTCAGGGGAGTGCCGGCGCTGGGTGGACATCCGCGTCCGCGGCGCCCGGGACGCGGGCAGGTGGCAGGTCCCCTCCAAGGGCCTGAAACCGGACTTCGCCGCGGCGCTGAGGGACCTCTACCTGCTGTGCGTCTCGGACGTGCGGGTGCGGCGCCGCACGGCGGAATGGATCGCCATCATGCGGGAGACGAGGGGCTGACGCGGCAGCCCATGGGCGGGGGACGCCCTCGGCACCGCGTGGCCGACCGAATGCCCCATCGGCTGTCGGGCCGCCGGTGGGCTCAATGCGGTCGACGGTCGTCTCGCCGGCCGGTTTTCATTCCGCGCGATTTTAAAGCTTTGCCTGTCGCCGCAAAGTGCATATTTCCAAGTCGTGCGCTCATGCCCCCCGCATCGGCCCCGCAGAATGTCCGCGGACGTCCAAGGGGTGGTGCAGCCATGCCGGTCTGGATCAAGCTGCGATTCCGCCACCGGCCATCAATCCCTTGTCGTACCGTGAGCCCGGCGCGAACCCCTGAATCTTTTTCCCATGGACCCCGCCCCGACCCCCGACGCCGACTTCTGGAAACGCAAACTCGCCGCCTTCCTGCACGACCCGCCCAGCAAGGCGCTCGACATCAAAACCCACAGCGAACGCGCCGACGCGGCCTTCCACCGCGCGGGATTTACCGCTGAAGAAGTCGGCAAATACTTCAAAGGCGCTGACCATACCGCCGCCGCCGACCGGCTGCCCTGGCCGCAGTGGCGCAGCGCCAACCTTGCCTGCGCCTTCGACGGTGTCCGCAACGCCTTTCTCCACCCGCTCGGTCAGCCCGGTGGGGAACCGCTGCGCTTGCCGTTTCAAAGAGAGTTCCCCTCCGCCGAGCTGGGCATCGAAGGCGAGAACTCCGTCCAGCCGCTGCTTACCGACGAGTCGCTCGCCAAGCTCGCGGATGAGGCGGAACGCTGGCGCGCCCGGTTCTTCGCCCACTGGCGGCTCTGGCCCAAGCACGCCGCAGAAAAGGACTACCGCCTCGCCCTGCTCCCCGCCGACACCCGCATCCCGGATCACTCCATCTGGACGCACATGCAGGTCGTCTCAGCCCTCGGCGGCTGCGAGCAGGAAGGCCAACTGCGGCCCGCCTTCCTCAAGTTCCAGCTCGGCCCCGTCCAGGACTTCATCGCCGCCGCCCGCAGCATCCGCGATCTCTGGAGCGGCAGTTACCTGCTCTCGTGGCTCATGGCCGCCGGCATGAAGGCGCTCTCCGCCGAAGTGGGTCCCGACGCCGTCATCTTCCCCAATCTGCGTGGCCAGCCTCTCTTCGATCTGCACTGCCGCGAGGATCTTTGGAGCAAAGTCCGCATCGGCAGCCAAACAGTCTGGGAATCGCTCGACTGGGAGGACCGCGCCCTCCTCACGCCCAACCTGCCCAACGTCTTCCTCGCCGTCGTCCCGGCTGACCAGGCCGCCAAGCTTGGCCGCAAGATCACCGGCGCCATCCAAGCGGAATGGAAGCGCATCGCCGACGCCGTCTGGGCTGCCTGCGACGCCGCCGGCCTCACCGCCGATGAAGGCGGCATCACGCGCGACGAACGCAAGGCCCGCTTCAACGCGCAAATCACCCGCTTCCTCTCGCTCTCCTGGCAGGCCACGCCGTGGCCCGAGACTTTGGGCGACGCCCTGCAACTTGCCGAAGGCTTCGAATCGGAGATGCCCATCTGGCAAGCCCGCCAGCACGTGCAGGCCGTGGTGGACATGGCGGAAAAGCACATGCCCGCAGATCATCGCGACGGTCGCTACTACGCCGGCGGCAAAGACGGACCGAAGACTCAACTTAACAACGTCGGCCTCGGCTGGCCGGTCATCCTCGCGCTCAACAGCTGGCAGCTCGACGCGGTGCGCCAGACGCGCGATTTCCGCGCCGCCAACCCTGGCGGCTGGCAGGCCGGCGCGTTCAACAACAAAGACGCCCTCACCGGTCGCGAAGAGGCGGTGGCGGGCGGGCGCACTTGGTCGGGCCGTGCGGTGAAGCACGCAGAGAAACACAACGGCCCGTGGAAATCCCTCTTCAAACACGACGATTGGCTCGGTGCGGCCACCCTCGTCAAACGCCTCTGGCACTTCGCTTATCTGGAGCAGAAACCTTGGTCGCTCAAAACGCGTGCCGACCACTTCCCCATGCCCAACACGCGCGGCGTCGCCGCGCACGTACCGCAAGAAGACTGCGGCGACGACGAAACGGCCGACGACGCACCGCCCTCGGAAAAATACTTCGCCGTCCTCGCCTTCGATGGCGACGAAATTGGCAAGTGGATCAGCGGTGAGAAAACGCCGCCGTTCTCCAGCCAGTTGGCCGAGTACCGCGACGGCAGTGGCAACCGCACCGGCGCCCGCGAATACTTCGAGCGTGCCAGCGACCCGGATGGCCAGGGACCGCTGAAGAGCCGCTACGAAAAGTTCCTCAACGCCCGACGACCGCTCTCGCCCAGCTACCACCTCCAGTTCAGCGACGCGCTGAGCAACTTCGCCTTGCTTTGCGCCCGGCCTGTCGTCGAAGCCTTCGACGGCCGCCTCATCTACGCCGGCGGCGACGATGTGGTCGCCCTCCTGCCCGCCGACACCGCGCTGTCCTGCACCGAGGCGCTGCGGATGGCCTTTCAAGGAGACTCCCAGATCAAAGAACTCCTGAAAGAGTACTCGAAGCGACTGGTCCAGCCACACGAGACAAAGCAAGAACGTGATCCCAAGGCTCTCCCGACGCCGTATTTTCAGAAACTGGCAGCAGAGGGCTGCTTGTTGGATGCCGCCGCACCGGGTTTCCTCTGCCGGCTCGACCACGTGGACCAGCAGAACCGCCCCATCCCCTTCCTTGTCCCCGGCCCCGCCGCGTCGGCCTCCGTCGGCGTCGCCATCGCACACTTCAAAACGCCGCTGCAGGACGTCGTCCGCGCCGCGCGAGACGCCGAAGATCGTGCCAAGAAGCAACTCGGCCGCAGTGCTGTCGCCGTCACCCTGATGAAACGCTCCGGCGAAATCCTCGAATGGGGCTGCCAGTGGCAGAGCGGCGGACTCGAGCTTTACCGCGCCATCGCCGACGCGCTCGACGTCGGGCAGCTCAGCGGCAAGTTCCCGCACCGCCTCTGCGAACTGCTCGAGCCTTACGTCACCGGCGACGCGGACAAACTCGGCAGCCTGAAGCCCGCCGAGAGTTTCACGCCGGAGATGGCCCAGGAAGTCATCTGCTGCGAACTCGATGTCGTCCTCTCGCGCCAGCGTGGCCCCAAGTATGAACGCTGCGTGGCGGACGCGATCCGCCCGCTCGCCGCCGCTTACCTGGCCAGGTTCGACACGGCCCAAGGCAAGGTCCGCGCCCTCATCGGCCTCTGCCAGGCCGTCGCCTTCGCCCACCGCAGCCGCTCTGAAAACGAAACGCCGAAAGGCAACTGACCCATGAACACCATCCTGCTGCATCCCACCGACGTTCTCTTCTTCCGGGACGGCCGCCCCATGAGCGGCTCGCTCGCCGGCCACGGTGCCGCCTGGCCGTTGCCCAACGTCCTCAACGCCGCCCTCCACGCCGCGCTCCACCGCGCGGGCCTGAGCGGCGTCCACCAGCACCGCCGCGGCCGCAGCGGCGAATATCAAAACGAACGCGACCGCAAATTCGGCTGTCTGCTCACCGCCGGCCCCTTCCCCGTTTGCACTAACGGGCAGGCGCAGACGTGGTTTTTCCCCCGGCCCGCCGATGCCGATGATTCCGGGCAGCCTGTGCTGCTGCCCTGCTGGGAACGCACCGCAGGCGGGACGCCCGCGGCCACGCTCTCCAGCCTTCCTCGCCCGCTTCGCCACGCCGTCGGCAACACCAAGCCGCCGAGCAAGAATACGCCCAAAACGTGGTGGAGCGAAGGGGCGTGGAACGCCTACCTCGGCACGGCCCAGCGCGACCAACTCGCCGCCCGCCCCTTCCTTAAATCCGACTCCAATTTCGCCGACACCGAGCACGCCATTGGCATCGCCATTGATCCCGCCACCGACACCACCGGACAGGGAGACGCCGCAGGCAAAATCTACTCCGCCCACTACCTCCGCCTGCGCGATGGCTGGCAGCTTGGCGTGCTGGCCAAGGCCGAAGACAAAGAGTTCCAGCACCCGCAGCACGGCAACGACCTCGTCAAAGCCCTGCTCAATGGCGGAGGCCACCAGATCATCGTCGGCGGCCAACAACGCCTCTGCACAGCGGAACTCCAGCCCGCCTGCGGTCGGCTGCCGCTGCCCTTGGGAAAGACCGACGGCTTCACTGCGCACAACGGCAGAGTTCTCGTCAAATGGGTGCTGCTCAGCCCGGCCGTGTGGCCGGAGATCCAGCCTGAACCGGACAATCACATCACCGCGCAGCCCGGGGGTTGGCTGCCGAACTGGGTCGCGCCCGACACCGGCGCAGTGCTGCTCAAAGCCGGCGACACGGCGCGCCAGGCCGGTGAAGGCCGTGAGGCTTGGCGCAAGCGCGTCCGCCAGATGTCCCCCATCTCAGCTCGCCTCGTCGCCGCCCTCCTCCCAAAGCCCATCGTCGTCACCGGCTGGGCATTGGGCGACGAAGCCATTGGCGAAATGCCCGGTGCTCAGAGCACCCACCTCGCCGTCCCCGCTGGCGCGGTGTATCACTTCGAGACCGAAAAAGACGAAGACGCCAGGAACCTCGCCGCTGCCTTAAACTGGCACGGCGGGACCAACGGCACGGAAATCAAAAACCGCCGCTCGACCCTCCTCGGCGAAAAAGGCTTCGGCCTCGGCGTCTGCGGCACCTGGCAGTTCCTTGGAGAGACTCCCGTCTGACGTCCGCGGACCTCCGCCCAACTGACTTTCCCGCTACCCTTATTCCTTATCCCTCAATCCCTGATAACTCATGACCACCCGCCTCCTCTATCTTTTCACCCGCACCCCGCTGCACGTCGGCGCGGGCAGCTCCGTCGGCGCCATCGACCAACCCATCATCCGCGAACGCCACACCGGCTTCCCGATCATTCCCGGCAGCGCCTTGAAAGGCGTCTTCGCCGACACGTGCACCGAGATCAAACCCGCGCCAACGAAGGATGATCCCAGTGCGGTGAAGGCTGTGCGCACCACCGAGGGTCGCTGGCTCTTCGGCGAGGAGTCGGATGCCGCCCAGCTCTCCGCTGGCGCGCTTCAATTCTCCGAGGCCCGGCTCCTCGCTTTTCCAGTGCGCTCCGCCAAGGGTTCCTTCGCCTGGCTCACCAGCCCGCTCGCCATCGCGCGGGCCGGGCGGGACGGCGCGATCGCCCAGCTGCAGTTCACCGCACCCAACGACGAGCAAGCTTTGTTCGTTGGGAACGGCCCGCTCGCGCTTGCGCAGCCGAACAACCAGCCGGCGCGCATCGTTCTCGAGGAATACACCTTCACTCACGCGGCTGGCCTGCCAAATGGCCTCGGCGCTGCGCTCGCCGCCCTCGTGGCCGATGATCCCGTCTGGGGCCAAATCGCCCAGCGCCTCGTGATTGTCTCCGACGGCATGCTCTCGTTTTTCGCCAAGAATGCCTGCGAGGTCGCGCAGCACGTTTCCATCGACGACGCCACCGGAACCGCCGCCGAGGGCAAGCTCTTCAACCAGGAGAACGTCCCCAGCGAGACGCTCTTCTACTCCGTCGTCACCTGCTTCGACGGTCGCGGCGAATTCGCCAAGGGCGACCGCAAGAAGACCGACGGACAGGCCCTCGAGGCCTTCCGCGCCAAGATCGGCAACGGCGGCACGGGCGTCTTCCAATTCGGCGGCGATGCCTCGACCGGCCTCGGCTTCTGCACCGTCTGCCTCGGGCCTGCAGAACCCGCCGCCACCAATGCCAACGCCGCCTGAACCGGAGGACCCACCCATGCCCCAACAGAATCTCGAACAACTCCGCGCCGCCCACGCACTGTCTCGGGCCACGACTCTCGACCGGCAGGACACACGCAAACTTCCAGCGCTGATCCTCAACAACGGATTTCTTGCCGCTGCCGCCTTCACGCTCGATTCCGACGCGCGGAAAGGAATGCGCGACGTCGTGGTCGCCATCGGCCAACACCTGCACCAGCGCGGCCTTCTCACCCGGGAGCCTGGCGGCGCAGATAACAACCTCCGGGTGCAGGCCCTGCTCGGCGAACTCAGCGGAAAGACCTCCCTCGATCTCCAGCGCGCTACTGACGAGGCACTCGCCTATCTCGGCTATCTCAAACGCTTCGCACCGAAACGCACGAACGACGACGACTCGGAGGAATGACCATGCCGCTACTCGTTCCTCCCGAAACCCGCTCTGCCGTCGGCGGCGACGGCGCATCCCACGTCGAATCGCGCCCTCTCTACTTCGACCGCTACGCCGATCCTCGGCTCAAAGACGACGGCCACCAAACACCGCGTCGCAACTTCTTCAACGGTGGCCTCGCAAAGCCGCCAGCCGCAGCCGCCGACTTTCTTTCCCGCCAGCGCTCCCTGCTCCTCGACAGCCTCAAGATTGCGCCCGCCGATTTGCTCTTCGCCCGCAACGAAGCGCGCCTGCTCCTTAACATGGCCGGCGGTGTGATGGAAAACGCCGGCCTGTGCCTCCACCGTTTCAGCGGCCTGCCGTTCATTCCCGGCAACGCGGTCAAAGGCTGCGCCCGCCGCGCTACGCTCGCCGCGCTCCGCGAATGGGTCGTCGTCAATAACGGCACGATGCCGACAGACACGAGCAATAATCCTCTCGCGAGCGCGTGCGCCATATTCGCGACTCCGGAGGAGATGCTCGCCGCCATCGCCCGCGTCTTCGGCTGGAGCGATGCTGAGTGGAACGACAAGAACCACAAGAAGTCCGGCACCCCGCAGTCCGACTTCCGTTGGGCCTGCGGCGACGACCGCTGGCGTGAGATCCGCCATGCCGTGCGTGCCGCCCTCTGGCGCGACCGCTTCGGTGACGAACCGTTCGACGAAGACCGGGGGAACCGCACACTCAAACAGCACGCCGGCTCCGTCGCCTTCCTGCCCGCCTACCCGTGGTCCGAGAAAGCCGAACACCGCCCCACGCCCGATCTCGAACTCGACGTCGTCACCTGCCATCACCCGGACTACTACCAAGGAAAACTCCCGGTCGCCACCGACACCGAAAACCCGATTCCCGTCGTCTTCCCAGCCGTCGCCCCCGGCCACGTCTTCGCCTTTGCCGTGCTGCCGCTGCGTGGATGCAACGACGCCCTGCGCCAGCACGCGCGCACTTGGCTCAAGACCGGCCTCGAAGTCTTCGGCCTCGGCGCCAAGACCGCCGCCGGCTACGGGTGGTTTTCCGATGTCTCCAAAACAGTGATCGCCCAGTTGGCAAAGGATGAGGCTGAGGTACGAGCTGTCGTTGAGAAGGCGGCGCAGCAGAAGGCTGAAGCCGCTCGCCTGTCCAGCCTACCGGCGCCCGAGCGCTTCAAGGCTGAACTTTTGAAACTCGACGATCAGAAGTTCGCGGAGAAAGGGAAGTTGTTCGCTTCGCTCGGCGATGAAGAACGCCGCGGTTACCTCCTCGCCCTTTGTGACCCTGCAAAGAAGGAGACCCGAAAAGGCTGGCGGAGAAAGAAACCCGAAAACCTCAGGCCGTGGATCGACTACGGCGCCTCTCTTAACCCGCGAATCGTGCTTCCTGAGCCATGAGAATCTCGACTTACACATTGGAGTTCATCACCCCTTGCTTTTGCGCTGGGGCAAATCAGGCCGCGGCCGAAATCCGCGCTCCTGCGATCCGCGGTCAACTTCGTTGGTGGTTTCGCGCCCTCGGCGGCTCAGCTGCGGATGAACGCAGCGTCTTCGGCGGCGTTGCCGGAAACGCCTCCGCCAGCTCACTGATTGTTCGTGCTGCCAAGATCAGCGACGGCCCCAGGTGGCAGCCCCCGGTTGTGAATCCCAATGCCAGTGACTCCTACGTTTGGTATTTCGCCAGCGTGTCTGGAAAGGTCGCCAAATCCAAAGAACCTGGCCCTCGTTGGCGAAGTGAAGGAGCCCTCGCCCCTGGCACCAGAATTCGCCTCAGTCTGATTCAGCGCAGAAGCATTGCCGCTACACTGCAGCAACGACTCGACGACGCCGTGACATGTTTTCTGCTGATCGGCAGCCTCGGTCTTCGCGCTACCCGCGGCCTCGGTTCTTTTGCGTGCATCGAAAAACCGTTCACCCCTGCTTCGGCAACTACGCTCAAGGCGATTCTACAAAGGGCGGGCTTCCGCTCGGAACACCGTAACACGCCGCTCAACGACATCGCCGCTGCAGCCAACGAGATCGGCTCATTGGTCAAAGGCACACGCAAAGCTCTGGGCCTGAAACCCGACCGCCTGACCGCCTTCGGCAGCGCCCAGCCTGATCGCCAAACGAGCGCAGTATGGCTACGCCCCGTTCGCCCCGACGGGAAAACTCACTTCGAACTCTACGTCTTCGAAGCCCCGCACGATCGCGTGCTTGATCCCCAGGCTGACCCTACCGGGGTCGTCGGCTTTGCTCCGAGCAAACTGGTCCGCGCCACTCCATCCGCAAGGCCGCGATACTGATTCCCGTCTCCCCCGCCCTCGACGACGCCATAAAGGCCGAGCGGCACCGCCTCCGCCCCTTCCCCGCCATCCATTTTATCATCGGTCATTTCGCATCGGCTCTCGCTCATCTGTTTTCCTCTCCCATGCCCCAGCCCCTCTGCCTCATCCAGCTCGTCAGCGAGCAGACGATGCAAAACGTCCTGCCCGCCCTCGCGCTTAAGCCGGCCTCGCTGGTTTTGCTGCATACCCCGCGGACCTCCGACCAGGTCCAGTGGATCGCGGCGGCGCTGCGGAAGGCCGGCCTGCAGTTCGAGGTGCGCGCCATTCCGCTCACCGAGATGCCCGACATTCAGGAAACCGGCGCCGCCACCCGCGCCGCCATTTCTCAAGCGACTGCCGATGGCGGCGAGCCACTCGTTAATTTCACCGGCGGCACGAAACTCATGTCTATTGGTGCCTTTGCCGCCACGCTGGCCCCGCGATGCCCTTCTTGCCAACGGCACGCCAACATCACCCCCGAAAGAAATCGGCCGCCTCCTCGCCGCCTCCCCTCTCGCACGCGCCTGACGCTTTCAGGTGCGCAAGCTGTGTAAGTCACCAACATGACTGCACCAAACCTTGCCCCTATTTTCCCGAGATCCGCCATGACCACGCTCGACCTCAACACCCTCTACGCCGCCACCGGCCAGGCCAAGCTAGCGCTGCTCGACGATTATGCGAAGGCCGCGCTGGCCGCCGTGCCCGAAGGTGCGGACGTGACCCTGACGGGTCATGCTCCTGTATGGTTGTACCTCAAGATCGCTCACGCTCTCCACGGCCACGCTCGCATTCTTTGCTACGACTCGCCCGTCACGGGACCGGTGGAGATTTTCAATCATAACCCTCGCTGACTTTCAACTCCATGGGCGCCGCCTCTAATGCCGATGCACACGCCAGACGTGAATACGCGTGGACTGCGTTGGCATTTCTTGCCGCGCTCGGCGCACTGGTCATGGAAGACTGGCTGGCCACGTCAAGTTACCGCTCCCTTGAAGACCTTTCTTGGATCGGTTCGCACCGCGGCTGGTTGGCTGTCGTAACGCTGATCTTGACGTGCGGATTGGCGTGGTGGGTTACGCAACTGCACCGTCGTGAGCCTCGACCGAAAGGCCGTCAGATCATTCCACAAGCGACCGGATTGCTCCTCCTGCTTTTCACAGGCAACTGGTGCGCCATCGCGAGTGAACGCTGGCTTATGTACAGTCCACTGCACATGGAGAGTCACCCGATGCGCTTTGCATTCTTGGCGCTGGCGGGTTTGGCGCTGTTCAGCTGGACAGCGACTAGCTTGCGCGATCGCCTCATGCACCCGCGCAATCTAGCTCCAAAAAAGTTGCACGAGCTGGCCGCTGAGCGACACCCGCGAGTGCTCATCCTGTTCGTCTCGACACCATCGTTCGTCCCAGAGTTGGCCACCGATCCAGCCAAACAGGGTTTTCACTTCCGGCTGACGAGCAAACCAAGCGCGGGTGGGCAGATCGCCAACCGAGTAGACCTGAGCGGAAAATCTCTGACATCAGACATCAATGCAATATCCGCCTTCCAGACGGCCGCAAACGAGATATGGAATTGGCAACAGCTGCTGCGTGCGCTCCAGCATCACCAACGGCTGGAAACCGTCTGGCTTATTGGCTCATCGAACGCGGCAAACTTCGTTCCCGCGGATGACCATCTGAAACCCGGGCACCGGTGCAATGTACGTGCCGGGCAGGGCTCGGCCGCCTACTTGCACGGCCTCGCCCGTCCAATATTGCAGGCTTACACATCTGCGGCCGTGGAGGTGTGGGATTCGACTGCCGACTTCGAGGATTTCAATAATCTGGTAAAGATCTTGCGCGAATTGTTGGCCCGCTCGCTGCATGACCTGCCGCCGAGCGACATTTTTGTCGATGTCACCGGTGGACAAAAGACTGCGAGCATCGCCGCAGCCACGCTCACCCTGAATCGCGAGTTGCGCTTCCAGTATGTTCAAACAAACGCTCCTTACGAAACACTAACCTACGATTTGGTCTACCACAGTCCCCCTGAACCTCATGGACATTTTCCCCGGTTGGGTGTCCGCCGCTACCGATCAAAGGTCCATAAGGCTTCGGACTGATTAAAATGGGGTGGTGTGGCGGATGCCGTCCTACCGGGAAAGGCATCTGAACAGCCGGTCCAATCGTGGGTTGAGATGCGCCTCCTGTAGGCCTTCATGTCATGTCCTCACATTCTAGCCGATCCAGACGGAGCAAAGGCTCCCCCAATGTGAAAGTCACGCCTTCAGTCTCCGAAAAATCGGAGCTGCTTACACACCTTTTGGTGGTGAGTGGCAAGCGTCCGGCCATACTTACCTCGACGATTTGGGCGCTCGCTTGCGAATCTCCGCCCGTCATTCCCGACCGGGTGATCGCCCTTACGACCGTCGCCGGCCGGGAGGCCATCCGCCGGGAACTCTTCACCCCGCCCGTTGCTGGCCAGCCCTGCGTCTGGGACGCCCTGCGCGCCGCGCTGGCGGCACTGGGTCACGACGTCGCCGGCCGTCTGGTTTTCGGCGACACTGGCGAGGATGTGCGTGTATTTACCACGCCCGACGCCTCTGACCGCTCCCGGGAACTCGACGACCTGTGGACCGCTGTCCACTACGAGCACGCGGCGGATCTTTTGCTCGACGCCGTCCGCACCCTCACCGAACTGGACGACACGAGGCTGATTGCCAGCGTCTCCGGCGGGCGCAAACCTCTGGCCTCTCTGCTGGCGGGCGCAATGGGCTTTCTTGGACGTTCGCAAGACCGACTGGTGCATGTGCTCGTCAACGAGCCGTTCGACAGCCCCACGCTCACGCCGCCGCTCTATTACCCACCGCAGCCGCCAATCCAACACCGATTCTATGACGCCAGGGCGAGAGCCGAACGCACGATCTTGTCCTCGGCCGCCGAGTCCGAACTAGTAAATGTGCCGTTCGTGCGTCTGCGCCGGCTGTTCGCGGCTGAGCCGCAGTTGTACCGCAGCCGCTACAGCGTGCTCGCCCGCGCCTACGCCGACCGGCTGTCGCAACTGGCCGGTCCGATCGAGCTCGCCTTCGACGATGCGCGGGGCGTCCTGTCCGTGAACGGCCATCCCGTCGACCTGCGGGGCCGCGAGCATCCGTTCTTCGCCTTTCTCTTTGATCGGTGGCAGCAGGGCACGCTCCCCTACGTGGGGCATGATCGGGCTTATCCTCATCTGCTCGCGTTTCTGGCGCGCTGGAAAGGCGCGCATCCCAATCTGCATTTCGAGCGCGACGACGAAGACTGGCTTGCCAGCCCGCGGCTGGATGACATCGCCCGGCTCCTCGCCGCGCTGCGCGTACGCCTGGGCGACGCCGGTCTCGAGAACGCCGCCAAGCGCCTGTTTCCGATCCATGGCCCGGTCGGCCTGCCGCTCCCGCCGGAGACGACGGCGCCGCCTCCGGCCCTTTGACGCGCCGGTTCGTGCCAAGACGCAGGCCGCCGACCGCGCGGGGCCGGGCAGCGACTGCGGCCGACACCCCTTTGACCTTGGCCAGCTGCGCGTAGCTCCGCGGATCTCCAGGCATTCGCAGCACGGTCTACGATGGCTTTCCCTTGCCCTCATGCCCACCGCTATCGTCGAGCAGCCCGACTGCCGCATCCGGCTTCGCTCGGAACGGCTGGTCGTGTATGGTCGCGATCCGGTTTCGGGCGAGGATGCTCCGCTCCAGGCACTGCCGCTGCGCGACGTTGAGCGGCTGCTCATCAATGAACGTGTTCAGATCTCCACTCAGGCGCTGGCGGCCATCATGCGCGCCGGCGCGCCGTTGGTGTTAACAAGTCTGCACGGGCGATTTCTCGGCACGTGTCTGCCCACACCCCGCGCCGAGGGCGCGACGCGCCTCGCACAGTATCGCCGCACCTGCGATTCCGTTTTCGCGCTCTCGATCGCTAGCGCCTTGGTGCTGGCCAAGATCCGCAACCAGCGCCGCGTCGTTCAACGGCTTGCCCAGACCCGCAGCCTCGATGCACCGGTCGCGCTGGTCTCGCTCGATCAGTTGCGCAGCCTGGCGGCTACCGCCGGGACGCTCGACCAGTTGCGTGGCGCCGAGGGAGCGGCCAGCGCCGGCTACTTTGCCGCCTAGGCGGAGTTTCTTCCCGCGGGGTTTCCCTTCGAGCGCCGCTCGGCGCATCCGCCGCACAACGCCGTCAACGCCTGCATCTCTTTCGGCTCTGTTCTGATCTACGGCGAACTGGTGGCGCGGCTACATGCGCGCGGCCTCGATCCGGCGCTCGGTCTCCTGCACGCGACCGAGGACGGCCGCTGGGCGCTCGCGCTCGATCTCATCGAGCCCTACCGTCCCTGCCTCGTCGAGGCGTTGGCGCTCCACCTGCTCTCGCACCACATCCTCCGGCCGGAGCATTTCGCGCCGGAACGGGGCGGCGTGTATCTCAACCCCGAGGGCCGCAAGCTCTACCTGCTGCACTACGAGCGGCGTCTCACGCAGGAAATCTACAGCGAGCATCGCGGCCACCGCACGACGCTCCGCCGCGAGTTCGACCAGGCCGCGCTCGACTTCAAGAGCGCCTTGACCGAACCGACGGCATTCGCGCCCTTCGTGATGAACTGAACCCATGCGTCGCGCCGCTCCTTCGCCATGTCCGACTGGTGGGATGAACTGCTGCCGACCCGCCCTCACGCCAAACCGCCGGGCCTGCTTCCCATGCTCCGCGTGATCGCCTACGACATCGCCGACCCGCGCCGGCTCCAGCGCGTGGCTAATCTCTGCGAAGACCACGCCGTGCGCATGCAGCGCAGTCTCTACGAATGCTGGCTGGACGACGCGGAGTTCGCGGCCTTCTGGTCCGAACTCGGCGCCGAGATCGACCACGTCGAAGACCGCGTCGTCGCCTACGCGCTCGATGCGCGGGCTTCTCGCGAACGCCAGACATTGGGCCGCACCATGGTTTGCACCGACAAGGTCCTATGTTACTTCGTGTAACGCGAAGGGAGTGAACGGACGGCCGAGGTCGGCGGGCAAAACCGGCGATGACAGCCTCTCTGCCGACCTTGCGAGGCAAATTCATGGCCTGCGCGGAGATGACTCTGAACAGACGCGGCGATTGCAGAGATTTTACCCATGCTCCGCCGACAGGAAAACAGCCCGCCGACCTTTTGGCGGATTGACGCCTTCAGACTCATTGACTTGCATGAGAACCGTCCCTCGTGGACTCCCCGCCGAAAGGCACTGGTGACACATAAGCGGAAGCCCCTTGTGCAGCATCGGTCCAGGTCCCTCGTGGACTCCCCGCCGAAAGGCACTGGTGACGCGGCTGAACACCGAGTGACGAGCTACTGGCATATCCGTCCCTCGTGGACTCCCCGCCGAAAGGCACCGGCCTTCGCCAAGGCTTCGGCTTGGCAGGCTGGTGAGGACGCGCTCCCTAGCGCGTCCTTGAGGAGTCCGCGGAGCGGCTTCTTCCGAGCCTTGATCGCCCGACGCTTACAGACGAATTGGACGGTTTTGCTCTTGCTTGGGGTCCCCTAATGCTCGGGCAACGGCAGCCGTAGATGCGGCACCTCTCGCTTCGGACAGCAGACCGATCGCATCACGAATCTGACAGGTGCAAAACGTCGAACCATATCCAGCTCCGTGAAACAGCCGTCGTGGCGTGGCGCCATGTTGGGTTCTCCCTGGCGCAATGGTTCCGTTGTCCGCCCGCCCCGGGGGATCCGCGATCTCCGGCGATGTCGGCAGGGGTCCGAGGATGTCCGGCGAGTCGTGCCAAGCCAACGGCCAACGTTCGCTCGGAGCCATGCACTCGCTCAGCTCTCCTTACAGCCTGTTCCATGGCGGCGACTACCCGCACACGCTCCAGTTGCAGGAGCAGCTGAGGCTGGCCGGTGTCAGCGCCGACCATCCGCGGCTGCCGGCCCTCCTGGAAACCTGCCGGCAGGTCTACAGCCTGCCCCGGCACCTGGGACAGCACTCGGGCGGCATGGTGCTCAGCGCCGGTTCGCTGGATCGATTCGTGCCGCTCGAAAACGCCCGGATGCCGGGCCGCTCCGTCCTCCAATGGGACAAGTCGGATTGCGAGGACATGGGCATCGTCAAGGTGGATCTCCTGGGATTGGGCATGATGTCGGTCCTGCAGGACTCCCTCGCCATCTGCGCGCAGCGCGGCCAGCCGGTCGACCTGGCCCGGCTGCCCAAGGACGATGCCGCCACGTTCAAGCTGATGCGGGAGGCCGACACCGTGGGGGTCTTCCAGATCGAGAGCCGCGCGCAAATGTCCACCTTGCCGCGGATGAAACCGGAGCACTTCTACGATCTCGCCATCGAAGTCGCCATCATCCGGCCCGGGCCGATCCAGGGCGACGCCGTCAATCCCTACCTGCGGCGCCGCGCCGGCCTGGAGCCGGTCACCTATCCGGACGAACGTGCCCGGCCGATCCTGGAGCGGACGCTCGGGGTGGTGCTGTTTCAGGAGCAGATCCTGCGGCTCGCCATGGAGCTGGGCGGATTCAGCGCGGCCGAGGCGGACGAGCTGCGCCGGGCCATCGGCTTCACCCGGTCACAGGAGCGGCTGGACCGGATGAAGGCCAAGCTGGGCGATGCCTTGAGACGCAACGGCGTCAGCGCCGAAGCCGCCGACTACATCCTCAAGTCGCTCGCCTCGTTCGCCCTCTATGGCTTTCCGGAAAGCCATGCGATCTCCTTTGCGTTGATCGCCTATGCCTCGGCGTGGCTCAAGGTGCACCGGCCGGCGGCTTTCTATGCGGCCTTGCTCAACAACCAGCCGATGGGCTTCTACAGCCCGGCCTCGCTCGTGCAGGACGCGCGGCGCCACGGCGTGAAGGTGCTGCCGGTCTGCGTCCAGCTTTCCGACGAGCGGTGCCGCGTGGAAAGCGATGCGGCGATCCGGCTCGGGCTCGCCTCGGTCCACGGGGTGCGCGCCGCGGCCGTCAAGGCCATGCTCGACGCCCGCCGGGAACGGCCGTTCGCCTCGCCCGAGGATTTTTTCCGCCGCACCTCCTTCAATCCGGCGGAGCGGCGGGCGCTTGCCGGGGCGGGCGCACTCAATGCGCTGGCGGGGCACCGGCGCGCCGCCCTGTGGCACGTCGAGGCGGTGCATGCCGAGGACGAGCTGTTCCGTCACGCAGCCCAGGATGACGAGCCGGCGCTCTCGCCGCTGGAGCGCATGACGCTTTTGGAGCGGTTGCAGGCGGACTATGCGCACCTCTCCCTCACGACCGGCGCCCACCCGATGAAGCTCCTCCGGCCGCAGTTGCCCGAATTGTGGCCCGCAGCGGAGTTGCCGCATGCCCAGCCGGGGATGCGGATCAAGATCGGCGGGACCGTCATCACCCGCCAGCGGCCGGGCACGGCCAAGGGGTTTTGCTTCATCACGCTGGAGGACGAGACCGGGCTCGCCAACGCCATCGTCCGCCCGAAACTCTTCGAGGAGGCGCGGCTCGTGATCAACCTGGAGCCCGCGCTCGTCATCACCGGGCGGGTGCAGAACGAGCAGGGGGTGATCCACGTCATGGCGGAAAAGATCGAAGCCATGCCCGGCCCCGGGCTGCCGGCGCAGGGGTCGCATGACTACGCGTGATCCCTGCTGCCTCGCCACGCACCGGCAACACCTCCAGTCGATCCGCAACCCAAGCTGCAGCTGACCCGCCCGCCCAAATCGCCGCGCGCGCCGGGCTCGAGATGTGGGGCATGATACTGTAAACACCGCCTTATCGCCCCAGGGGATGCCAGGATATGGGCAGAGCCCGGATCGGCCCTGCCAGTGGAACCCTCCAGACACTGCAAGGGCTTCTGCGGGCGCGCCGCCCTTGCGTGTCGCCGGCCTCGCTTTTGCGGTCGCCACGTGGCGGTGTGGCCGTTAGACTCTGTGCGCTGTTCTTGGGTCTAGGCCAGCATGTGGGAAAGACGTTGCCGGACCACTGAGCTGCATTCGCGTCGATGCCCATGAAGGCCCTGATCATACCCGACCTGCACGAGCCGCCCGAGCCCGTGCTGGCGGACATCGAGTCCCTCATCACGAGGCAGGAACCCGATCGGGTCATTTTCCTCGGCGATTTTTTTGACCGGTTCAGCGACACCCCCGCCGACGCCGCGCGAACTGCGGAATGGCTCAAGGCGAGCCTGGCCGATCCTCGGCGCGCGCATTTGGTCGGCAACCACGACGCGTGCTACCTCTGGCCGTGCGAGGCCACGTTTTGTCCGGGGTTCTCCTGGGAAAAGGAAGCTGCCATTCGCACCGTACTGGGACCCGCCCTCGCCGCCATGCCCTTCGTATTCCACGCTTGTGTCGACGGCTGGCTGCTGACCCATGCGGGGCTCTCCGCCTCTTGGGTGCCCGCTGGCCTGCATCCGGACGTCCTCGACCGCTGGCTGACAGCCGAGGCGCAGAAGGCCCGCGCATCCTTCGCGGCCGACCTAACCCACTGGTTTGCCTCGGTCGGCGCCAATCGCGGCGGGCGATCGGCGGCCGGCGGTATCCTCTGGTGCGACTTCCGCGAATTGCGCCCCGTGCCCGGGGTACGCCAGATCTTCGGCCATACGCCCGCAGATCACCCACGCTGGATTGGGAAGGATCACCTTTGTCTCGACACCAACATGGGACAGGGGCCACGGCACTATGCCGTCGTAACGGACGGAGCCCTGAAGGTCAGGCCGTTTCCGGCTATCCGCCTCAACGCGTCGCGGCTGGACTGGCGTCACTTCGCTCCTGCAGCGGGAACGCGGACAGGGCAGTAGCGATTCACCTTCAACTCAAACATGAGGGCCTCCGGACCGACCTACAGAGTCGAATCATCCCTTCCCGAAGCCCGGTAAATCCGTGCTCCGCTTTTGTTCCGTTGTGCCTACAATACCCTGAAAGAAGATGATCAAGTTCAACACCCTCCTCCGGGACGAAGGTTTGGACCCGACTGCCGTCAAGCTGGTGCGACACCAAGATACGCGCCGCCCCGGTCGCCCAACGCCCTATCAACTCTGGCGTGCTGGTGACGGCCAGTTTGAGCTTTACCAGCGCATTCAACGGCGAGCTGTTTTTGAGGGTGCGCGGATGCTCGCATCGTTCGTCGCTACGCCGCTGAATGAGACGCTGTTCGTCGGTCTGTTTGCGATTAACGGAGTGGGAACGGCGCCGCCAGGATTGACTGATCCAATCTCCGGAGAGGATGTCGGGGGCCTGCACCTCTATGCGTTGGCACCCGCCAGAGAGCTCACTGAATATCGAGGGCGGCTTACCGTCAAATGGGGTGAGGGTTACCGAGCCTGGGTCCAACTAGCACGGCAACAGGACAAGGAGCTGGTCGAGATACGCCGCACCGTTGGCGACCCGTCATTCCCTGGGTTCCTGGATTTCTGCGAGAGACTGAGTGGTCTGGCCGCAGTGCCGTTGTCGTGGCGAGAGGCGTTGTCGTCAGTTGGTGGTGTTTACCTGCTGACGTGCCCCGAAACTGGGAAGAAATATGTCGGCTCAGCACAGGGCTCGGCGGGTTTCTGGGGGCGGTGGGAGGAATACGTCGCCTCTGGACACGGAGGGAACCGACGGATGCGGGAGGTGCCTGCCGCAGACTATCAGGTCACGGTCCTTGAGGTGGCGTCGTCGTCTGCGGGGTCTGAAGTTCTCGTTCAGATGGAGAACCGCTGGAAGCAGAAGCTCCTCAGCCGAAAGTTCGGCCTGAATGCGAATTAGGTCGTTCGGCTCGGGCAGCGCACGACTCCCGAGTTCAGACACACCCGGGGACGGGCTCAGGCGCGATAGCTCTCCCCGAGAATTTCCGCAAACCACTGCATGCGCATCCGGGCCTTGGCGCTGCGCACGCTCAGGGCCTTCAGCTCCGCCAAGGCCTTGCTGGCCGTTGATGGCAGGAGGCGATTTTCGGACTTGGTCTCTTTGGATAGCTTGCCGCCACCGCCCGCCACCTCGAGGTGGACGACTTCGTGAAGTTCCTCCGGCAGGAGGTCTTGGACGTACGCGCGGGCGAGTTCGCCGCGTTCCGCCGCGGTGCGCGCGGCGCCCTTGGCCAGAACCCCAAGGTGGTCCGGCCGGATCGTCCGGTACCTGCCGTGGAGGTAGTTGTTCACGCGGCTGACGGCGATGCCCGTCGCGGCCGCGAGCTGCACCTGGTTGACGCCGTTTCGCTCCATGAGGGCCTCGAGCGCGGAGGCGAAGAATTGGGTGCGTGGGGACTTGGTCTTGGATGTGGGCATGGCGGATTAGGGTTGAAGCTGTGCGAACCGGGGAGCACCGGCGGGTAGGCCGTGGGAATCCAACCGCAGGTCGCAGTCTTGGGAAAGCTCATTCGTGGGACGCGCGTTTAGGCACAGCGTTCCGCCAAAGCGTGGCTTCGCGGGAGGAGAGCAACCCTCAATCCGTTCCTCTTGGCCGGGACGCCGCTGTCACATGCCCGCACAGTCCGGGTAATGTGGCCCATCGAGCCAAGGACTACGCCACTTCACTGTCGGCCAGCGGCGTCATCAGTCCATTGACATAATCCGCCGCATCTCGTCCTTGGTCAACAATGGCGAAGTATTCACAGCGGCGTCTAGCGTCGCCTTGAGAATCTGTCCCTGCGCCGCGACGAGAACGCCCAACACGTATAGCGGAACGCCGACGATTGCAGCCAGAACTACGCCGCCGAACGCAAATCGCCAATCTTGCGAACCAGCCATCATGCCCAACACCGCTATGCTCCCGCCAATTGCGATCGCGATGACTTTCACAATGCCACCAAGCGCCGTAACGGAGCGAGCAACGAGATAGGCATCCGTGTAGCGAGACATGACCGAACGACGGCCGCCCCGGGGCGGTCCCGAAGGTCGCGCAGAAGCGACAGACGGCTCTGAAGCGTGCGCGGGCAAAACGACCTCGTCGGTGAGCGTGCCGCCATCCGGTTCGAGCGGCTCGGCGGGAGGTGAACCATCGCGACCAGTGCCGCATTTCCAACAACGGTCGAATGTGTCCTCCGACTCCTCGTGGCACTTTGGGCATATCCACATGGCGAATTCTTGGCCGATACAGGTTATTGCCGTTCGCGAGGTGCGGTCTAGGCCAACAATCCAACTCCAAGAAATATCACGATGTCAACTATGTTACCCTGCTAATTCCCCGACTTGGGTTTGATGCAACTCACGCGATTGCGATCCGACGGAGCTTTTCAATGTAGTCCGGTGGCAGGTGCCAGAAGACGGCGCCGTCAACGATCAACGCCTTGTAGGCGACATTGGGTAGCGGCCGATCAGGCTCGCGGTTCGCGACATACGTCCAAACCAGCAGGGGGGATTTCTCGTCGCCATCGCGCAGGACGTGCCGCTGGTCGCGGATGTAGGAATTGAAATGTGCTTCGCGGCCCGGTCGGTATCCCTCCGAGTCGTCTAGCCGACCAAGGTCGGTCTCCGCAACGTCGTAAACAACGCCCCACACCTCACCACCATCGTCCGCAACGACATCGGCGACGCCGCACTGACGCGCATTCGATCTTCGTGTGAAATCGAGACGATGTCCCGGCAATTTGGCAACTGCTAGAAACCGAACCGAGGGACAGCGTTCCCGCATCTGCCGAAGGTCCATGTTCGAGCCATACGCGAAATAGAGCATGGCCAATTACCCGCCCGGGACCGCCTAGCCTGTCAACTGCATCCTGTCCGGCGTCATGGCGAACTAGATGTGTTCAACGCTCGGTCCGCCCGCCGGCCGATAGCTCATGCAAGCGGTCTCGGATGGCGTCGTAACGGACGGAGCCCTGAAGGTCAGGCCGTTCCCGGCTACAATGCACCGGTGAGGAACCGGAAGGGGCTGTGCCCGGGTCAGCGCGGCTTCATCCAGGAGGCGTCAAGAAACCGCTCCACCTCGCGCCTCGCGTAAACCTTCGTCCGCAGGTACGGCAGCGATTTCAGCAGGCCGCGCTCCTCCAGCCGGTAGATGCTGGCCTTGGAGATCCCCAACTCGGCGCTCAGCTCCTTCAGGGTGAACGCGAGCTTCGGCGGGAGAGGCTTCTCAGGCTGCGGCGACGGCGCCGGCGGCGGGGTTTCGCGCGGCGGGGCGGTGTCTGCCATGCGCTTCGCCACGAGCTGAACGACCCGGTTCGCGATCGCCTCCACATCCTCGTCAGAGAGTGCTCTTCCCATAGGCAGAAGGGTTCTCAGCCACCTGGGGAGGCCGCAAGACGGCCTTGCGGGTGATTATGAGGTTTGCGCACACTCGAAGCTCGGATCAATCAACCTGCATGATGCTTCCGTGAACTGCCGACTCTGCCAACAACCCAAGCTTTTGCGGAACTCCCATATCATTCCGGAGTTCATGCATCAGGACATGTATGACCCAAAGCATCGGTTTTTCGGACTAAGCAGCGACGCCTCGAAGAAAGAGAAGACTTTCCAAAAAGGACTGCGCGAGTCGCTCCTTTGCGACGACTGCGAACAGCAGTTCGGACTCTATGAGCGATACGCGAGCGGAGTGTTCTACGGCTGTCCGTCAATCGGGATGCGCCGCGATAAAAATGTGTTATTCCTGACCGGGCTACAGTATCCATCACTGAAGCTCTTCCTCCTGTCGCTCCTGTGGCGCATGGGCATCACGTCGCTGGAGTACCTCAAAGGCCTGGACCTGGGAGCCTATGAGCCCCGGTTGCGGGAAATGCTCCGCAGCGAGCAGGCGCCGGATTTCCTGACCCATCCTTGCTTGTTGGCAGCCGTCATGCACGAAGGGAAGCACATCCCGGACCTGATAGTGCCGCCGGCGCAGGGGTTGCTCGACGGCCAGCAGATATGGACGTTTGTCGCAGCAGGTTTCGTTTTCTCATTCTTTTGCTCCAATCGACCTCCGCCAGTCGGGTTTCATCCCGCATTCCTCAAACCGGATGGGACGATGTGCATCAACGTGGCGGAAATGCGCGACATTCCTTTTCTCCACCAACACGCGATGGAAATTGCGGCGGCGCAGAGCGTGCGCAGTGCGAAAAAAACACGCCGGTCGGAGCAATAGATGCGATACGATGAGCGGACCGTCCAGACGCCCAAAGAAAGGAATTGCCGGGACGGCCTTCCCGTCCCGGTACAAGCAGGCATAGTTGCCAACTGCACTTTCTTCCTCGAAGAGCCTGCGAATCAGCGAACTTGGATTATCGAGGTCGGTGCCCCGCTGCGCAGAGCGAACTTCCAAGCGCCCACAAAAAACAGCCGGAAACGAATCGTCATGGAACATCAATTCTGCCCGAACAACCGGAGGCGATTGCTTCTTCATTCGTCCTGCGGGTCAACAGCAGCACGGCGCGCCGCTTCCAGCTGCGCTGCGAGCTGGACGCCGCCTTCGTCCACCTCTACCTCGGCCCGGAGGACGAGTGGCGTCAGCAACCGGAATCTTTGACCAAGTCCTTCCCCACGTCCCGCGACGCCGTGTCCTACATCTTGGACACCTTGGCCAACGCCAAACGCAGCCAGCCAAGGGGGGCCGGTGGCGGCGATCCCAACCCGATTGTGTCTTTCACCTGTTTACATTTCACCAGATTCTTGAACAGGTTTGCGAGATACGCCTCCGGATGGAGTGCGTTCACAGCAGTAAGCGTCTGGTGATATGCCGTGCCCGTGGTCTCATTGATTGTCTGGAGATAAGTTGCCTCGAGTATGGCGGTCGGCGGTACGGACAGGTTCGCCAATTGTTGAAATACCAAATGCGCCAAGAAGCGGTTCCCGTGTACAGCTAACAGGCGCTCTCTGCCTTCCCGTGATCCCCGGAGCTGGTCCAGCGCCTGCTCCACGCATCGAAGAATCTGCACCGAGCGCCATAGTTCAAGGCTCGAGACCGACGGATTGAAGAGGATCTTGTAGGGAGCCTTCTCGATGTCTTCCCAGAGCTTGCCGATCTCGCGCTTAGCTTGAACGGCCAAGGCTATGTCCTTCTCGGCACATGCGCGCGCAACGGTCGCTTCGACCAAATCGAAACCTTTGGTCACCGACACCACTGAGTCGCCCGATTTATACACATATTGCACGTTCTCCAGAAGAAGCTCGTTACGCAGACGTTCCTGCTCTGGGTCGAGCGCCACGAAATCGCGGCGTTCGATTCTGTTTTGCGTGTTGTTCGACCGCGTGATCTCACGGTCAAATCCCTCTGGACACTGCTCAAGCGAGATTATCCGGATTGGAACCCTAGCCTTCGCGACACATTCGGGGTGCGCCTCAACTGCAGATGCAATAGCACCCGCAGTCTGAGCTCCATTGACGATCCGCAGGTCGTGACATTCGAAAACGCCAGTGTCTCGTGTTGTGCCACCGATGGGTTTTTTCTGAATCTTGGCGCAGAGCGCGGTGACACCGTTGTTAAAGTACCAAAAGTTGGCGGGGGCAAGTTGGAGAGTGCCGAGAAGGCTCTCGTTGACGTCTGTCTCACCAAGGAACATCCGGATGTTCGGGCTGAACAGACGTGGGTAATGATTCTTCCACCACTGGGCGACATCACTAGCTGATACTTGCCCGTAGTATGCGAGGAAAGGTTCGCGCACCTGTCCCCAATCAAACAGCTGGACATCCAGATTGATTGGGGCGCCTCGTGCGCCTGCGCTGACGGCGGCATAGAGATTGCCTTGGCGCAATACGTGATGTGCAACGACATCTGCGGGGTCGTTCATTTCATCAAGGAAGTCTCGGATGTCGCGGCTGACATCGTCAGCTAGGGGCTGCTGACCAGTGTAGGCAATTACCAAGACGATTCTAGTGCGCGCATCATTTAGTGCCGATTCGATCGTCCCTTTTTTGGCGGTCATCTTTGCGTTGAAGCGATCGAATCGCAGGTTCACCAGATCCCGGACGCCCGTGAGGAATTTCTGCATCTCACCCCTTGAGATTGTACCGGAGCCATCGTGGCGCCATTTCGACTGCACTAGGTAAAGAGAGCGCTCTGGAATGTGGTGCAGGACCGCGTCGATACCGTTATCCTGCCCTCCGTCAGTCAGTGCCGTCACCCCTTCCTGAAACTCGACGTTGGTGAGGTGAACGAGCGCAAAGGCAGCGAGACTGCGGCTCAAGAAGACGTTTTCCTGCTCCTCCGTAGCACGCCCCGCCATATCCGACATGTCCACCAGTGCCCTAAAATGCGTGTCGAGATGCGCACGAATCTGCCTGAGGTGGATTGTGCTCATGATCGCCAGACTATGGGCACCTCAAGGGCGAAGGCAAGGAACCTGCCGCAGCCCTTGATGGCACCAATGGCAACCTTGCTCCGGCAACCTTTCGGCCATTCGGTGGCCTTTTCGTCGGGTTCTAGCCTCAGCTGGTGCCGACCACACTGAAAGCGCGCCGCCGCCCGCGCCAGCCTTGGACCATCAGGTTTCAGCGCTGGTGGCCGGATTTGAATCGACCACCACAAGCCGGTTTTTAGGTGACCGGTGACAGTCATGTCGCTTGGCCAGATGACCCGGCCAGCCAAGTCCCACCGCTACCACCCAGCGCCCCCTCCCTCCCGCTGGCGGTCCCGCCACGGATATGGCCACGGCCGAGGGACGTGCCGCCAGATCACGCCCTAGTGCCACCAACACGGCCAATGGCAGGACACGTCCTGGCCAAGCAGTGGCCATCTGGCCACCAGGTTCCTCTGGGCTGGCAGCCTGAGATGGCCAAGCCCTTGGCTCCCTAGCCAGGCAGCTGGCACCTTTTGGCTTGCCCCCTCTCAAGTGGCGCCAAGAAGGCCCCAAGATGGGCTTGATGGCGTAGCGTTGGCCGGCAGCCCCAAGCAGCAGCTTGGTGACCTGAGGCTGCTAGCTTTACCCGGCACTTCTCGATGAGTTTCACTTTCTGGCGATTATCGCCGGGCCACTTCAGGCGGCGCCAACGCTGCCCGAGTTGATCGCCCAGCGCCGCGAAGAAACCCTCCGCGAGAAGCTTGCCCGCCGCCGTCGCGCCGAGGCCGCACACGCGGCCGAGAAAGCGCAGTTGCCGCTGTTCTGGATGGAGCCTGCATGGTTAATGTGTGCCTCGGTTGGGGATTGCCATTCCAGCGGCTCGATTTTAGGCGATGAAGGAGCACACCTACCCTTATGGCGTTCGACGCAAGGAGGATAAAACCATGGCAACACGTAGAGCGAAGCGCGATGTGGTTCCGAATCAGGTTTTCATTGGCTGTCCCTGGAAAACGATCCGTCCGAAGTACGATCGGGTAATCGCCAAACTCAAGAAATCCTTTCCTCTGGCCTATGTGATCGTCGGAAGAGACCAGGATCAAGATGCCGAGGATCTTCTCGCCGTCATCAAGTCCAAACTCCTGTCTTCCAGTCACGCCATTTTTGATGCCACAGGGGGGAATGCAAATGTCTCGCTTGAATACGGGCTGGCGGAGTCCGAGGACTTGCCCCGCATGCTTTATTTCTCCACCCACGCTGCCTCAAGGCATATTGGCAAGGACCACCCGATCATCGCGGACCTCGCGGGCAAGAGACGAATGCAATACGCACAGGAATCTCGGCTGTCCGCGTTGTTGACCACGTTCTCGAAGCAGCACAACTACACGATCCGATTTGAGCGGTTTTTCAGGAGTGTGTTCAGAAAAGCCTCAAAAGGAGATAAGAAACGCGCGAGGGCGTTAGCTCTCAAAGTGGTTCACTCGTTGGACGAAAGGGACAGTGTCAGGCGAGAAGACATCGTCCTGAACCTGCAGGCGGATGTCGCCGACTACTCAGAGCGCGAGATAGGCCGGATGATCAAAGCTCTCCACCGGGCCAAACTCATAGTGGCAAGCCGGGGTCGCTACTCAAACGTGACCATGACATAGGTAGTGCTTTTGAACTACGAAGTAGGTCGTCCAATTAAGGTAGCCGGAATGGCATACGCGCCGATTGGCGAGCAAGGTGTTGTTTTTCTCTTTGGCAGATTGGCGCCACGGCTTGGCTTTCATGTTGAACACGTCCGAGTTCGATTTCCTGATTGCCTAGCGAGGCGACGAGGAAAGACCTGTCGGATCGAGTTTGAGCAATGGGCTAGTTCTTATGCCCAGCACCGGCATCCAGCGAACGGTGCCGATGTTATTGTCTGTTGGGAAAACGATTGGGAATCGCGCCCCAAGAAGTACCGGCATATCGAGATCATTGATCTGAAAAAGTATGTAGGGGCACAGCCACGAATCTTTGTGGTTGGCTGCGTGGAGCAAAGGCAAGGCAAAGAACTGGACTCACGAAGCACGACAGAGTGGAGCGTGCCAGTGGCCGCGCAAGTTGACGACCTCGTGGTCATGTTCCGTGTGGGCAAAGGAGCCTCTCGGATTAAAGACATCTGGAGGATTGTCGGCCCGTTCAAAACATATGGGAAACGGAACAAAGAGGGGCGGTGGCCGGGGCTTCAAGCAGGATTGCGGGTGGTCGTGCGGCTGAAACAGCCCGTGACTTATTCCGAGCTAGCAAAAGATAGAGTCACGCGGCACTTGGCCGTTGTGCGAAAGCGTTTTATTGGAAAGACAGACATCACTGAAGACTGGCCATTGATCTACAACAAAGTCGTCAGCAAGAATCCGTCGGTGAAGCGGCCTTTGCGAAGTTACGTAGCCGATTAAGAGCCTGCGCCTCGCGTAGGTGGAGATCGTTTGAAGAGAGAGCCAGTGCATCCAAATCATCACCATTGCGGCCGTGTCGTGTCGCCACAGCTGTTCGTCGGACTCCCAGACGGCGGGGAGCACCACCTTGATCGAGGTGCGCCCGCCCATGCGCGGGTGGAAGCAGCGCCGGAGCGCGAGCTGGTGCAGGTCGCGGATGCGCCGGAGCGTCGCCTGCTCGTACTGCGACCTCCGCCACCCTTTCCTGCGTGGCTGGCGGGCGCTGTCTCCGCCGGGGGTCCCCCTCCATGCGGGGGAGGGGACTTAGCGTTGACCAGTCCCGCAGGAACGCCGGCGGCGAGCCCCTGCTGCAGGGCGTCGAACTTCTCGAGCGCCCGCTCGAGCATGTTCGGCCCGCTGTGGCTCCAAGCGTGGTGTCCGAAGTCTGCATCGGAAGCCAAACGCCCCCCTGCCTCGAAGCTGACGCCCTTGACGCAGCGGGCAGGGCTCTCTCGGATGATGTGCACCTCGTAAGCTACCCGCGCCGGACGGTGAGCGAGACCGAGTACCGTGGATCGAAGGGTCGGTATCTACGCCGGCGGAGCGGCCCGGCCCAGCCAGTGCCGCCAGATCATCACCATGACGATTGTGTCGAGGCGGCAGTACTGCAGGAGGAGCTGGCCGTGCGGCGCAGACGCCGGATGCCCGAGCGCGTCCGCCTCAGCTGCAGCGCAGCCGCACGGATCTGGCGGCTTCGCGGCCGGCGGGGCCTCAGCGGGCAAGTCAGGCAGGGTCATCTGCCGGAAGACGTTCAGGACGCCAGCTTCGTCGGTTGCGGTCCGGATCGCC
>Ga0187885_10000678_pt1 | contig 40422 bp, 30 predicted proteins | sample June2016WEW_20_1_3_FD_132970 | JGI IMG/M metagenome (GOLD analysis project Ga0187885, IMG submission 132970) | Peatland microbial communities from SPRUCE experiment site at the Marcell Experimental Forest, Minnesota, USA - June2016WEW_20_100 | ecosystem: Environmental > Terrestrial > Soil >...
ACCTCGCACCCCTCTTTTTAGCCCACAAGACGAACCAGGGGCGGGCGATGGAGCCCATCACGGTGCGTGTCAAGAGCAACCTCCTGCCCTTCTTCGGCGCCCTGGCGCTCGAGGACATCGACGCGGAGACGATCGACGCCTACATCCAGCAGCGCAAGGCGACCGGGGTGGATAACGCCACCATCAACCGGGACGTCGCCATGCTCCGCCACATGCTCCGATTGGCGGTGCGCAAGTGGCGATGGCTCCGGCAGGAGCCGTACATCGAGATGCTCCCGGAGAACGGGCCGCGGGAGCTCGAGCTGTCCGAGGCGGAGGAGACCGCCCTCCAGCCGAAGTGCTCGCCGCCCCTGTGGGCGATCATCCAGGCGGCGATCTTCACCGGCATGCGCGAGGGGGAACTGTTCGGACTGACCTGGCCCCAGGTGGACCTCGCCGGGCGCGTGATCGACTTCCCGCCGACAAAACACGGGCGTAAGCGTGAGATGCCGATCGCCGAGCCTCTGTACTACATCCTGGCCCGGCTCAAGGCCGAGCGGGCCCGTTCGGGCGGACCTGCCTCCACGGATCGTGTATTCGTACGTGCCGATGGTCAGCCCTGGACCAAGCAGACGCTCGGGGCCTATTTCAAGAAGGCCCTCGCCGCGGCCGAGATCACGACGCCCCTCCGATTCCATGATCTGCGCCATACGTGCGCTTCCCGGCTGCAGCGGTTGGGGGTGCACGAGATGGAGATCCAGCAGCTCTTGGGGCACAAGACCCTGCAGACGACCCGGGGCTACATCAACATCCGGACGGAGGAGCTCCAGCGAGCGGTGAATCTTCTGGCGAGCACAAATATGACACAAGAGCCGGCACCGGTTATGATGCCCGCCAGTAAGTCCGCGTAAAGTCTAGACGGAAGCGTGTTGAATTTGGTGGTCCTAATTGGTGTCGAAGACCAGTCGCTCACCGGGGAAAGCCGGGTCTCCTGCCGAACGTCGGGCCGCGTCCCCGTGTCCGCCTGAATTGGCCGGGAGCGGACCCCTGGTCGCCCCGCTCCGTCACCTCCCGGAGCCAGGCCAGGCCCGCCCCGACGCGGTCGGGGCCCACCGAGCGCCGCTGGGAGATCCTCGCAGGACTCCTCGTCGCTGATGCGTGCGGGGTGTGAGGCGCCGAGGCTCTCCGGGGAGAGCGGGTCTCACCCTTGGCCGCCGCCCGCGCCCGCTCCCCGGCCTTGCGCGTGCGGATGGCCACCATGCGCTGGGCGAGCGGGACCTCCAGTTTCTCCGCCGGCCTCCGCGCATAATCGAATCCGGAGACCTGGTGCCGCGGGAGGGGCTTTCCCAAATGGCGCTCGATGCCGCGGAGGTCGCCCTCCTCATCGGGCGAAACGAAGGTGTAAGCCTCGCCCGTGGCCTCGGCCCGGGCCGTGCGCCCAACCCGGTGGATGTAGTCCTCGGGAAGGCGCGGCACATCGAAGTTCACGACCAGGCCGAGGGCCTCCACGTCGATGCCGCGCGCCGCGATGTCCGTGGCAACGAGGACGCGGAACTGCCCGCGCTTGAACCCGACCAGGGCCTCCATCCGCTGGGCTTGGCTGCGGTTGCCGTGGATGCGGGCGCAGGACACCCCCTGTCTCGCCAGGAAGTCGGCCAGCCGGTTGGCCCGGTGCTTGGTCCGCGTGAAGGCCAGGACGCTCTTGGCCGATCCCTGCCGCAGGAGTTCGAGCAGGAGATGGGACTTCAACTCGTGCGGAACCGGGTAGGCCCGGTGCGTGATCCCGACCGCCGGGGCGGACTTCCGCTCGATGTTCAGGAACACGGGATCCTGCAGCAACTCCCTGGCCAGGCCCACGATGGGGGCTGGCAGCGTCGCCGAGAATAGCAGCGTCCGCCGTCGCCCGGGAAGCTGCTGGAGGATGCGGCGGATGTCCGGCAGGAACCCCATGTCGAGCATCCGATCCGCCTCGTCCAGCACCAGGCACTCGATGCCGTCCAGCCGCGCGTAGGGATACTGCAGGTGATCGAGGAGGCGGCCGGGTGTGGCGATGAGAACGTCCACGCCTCTTCGAAAGGCTTGCTCCTGAGGGCCCATGGCGACGCCCCCGTAGATCGCCGCGCCGGTGAGGCCGGTGCCGGCTGCCAGGTCACGGAGGTGCTCGGCGATCTGGACGGCCAGCTCACGGGTGGGGACCACCACCAGTGCCCGCGTAGTTCCGCGGCGTTTGTTCAAAAGATCGTGGAGGATGGGCAAGAGGAAGGCGGCGGTCTTCCCGCTGCCCGTCACGGCCGTGGCCATCACATCGCGGCCCAGGAGGAGCGGCGGGATCGCCGCCCGCTGGATCGGCGTCGGACGGTCGAATCCCATCCGCTGCGTGGCCTGTACGAGTCCTGCATCGAGTCCAAGGTCAACAAACGACATGCGTGTCCCTGTGCTTTCCGCGGACGCACGACGCCCGCGCACTGGTCGCGTGTGACCGCTGCTGTGTCCGGCTTGGTTGTGTGTGAGGGAGTAACGGAGGGATCGCCGGAGAGGCCGCCGTTCAGGCTCTGAGACCTGCCCTATCCTGCTCGTCCCGCCTCAGAGCCTCGACGTGTCCGGCTGCCGTTGCGGAATGCGAAGGGACTGTAACACACGAGGGAGCGTTCTCCAAGAGGTTTTCCATCCTCGACCCCTGGGGAGTCCGCGCCCTCTTGCCGAACCGACGGGGCCTCGGCCGTCACGCCGGTTCCCGGCGGCGTGGGAGGTCAGGCCGAGGCCTCCGCGTACTCCTCCAGCAGCGTCCCGATCAATTCTTTGACAGACACGATCTTGGTGGCGCGGTAGGCGTTCTGACCCGCGAAGGCGAATCCGTGCTTGAGGTCGCCCCGCTGGGCGTTGATGAGGGCCAGGGCGATGCAGTACGGGCTGTTGGTGTAGTCGCAGGTGATGATGCAGTGGTACGGGCACTGGAACGGAATCTTCTTGTCGTTGTTGACGTCATCGATGAACTGGTTCCGGATGGCCCGGCCGGGCATGCCCACCGGGCTCTTGATGATCATAACGTCCTCTAGCTTTGCCCGGATATAAACCTCCTTGAAAGCGAGGGAGGCATCGCACTCGTGCGTCGTCACGAAGCGCGTCGCCATTTGGACGCCGGCGGCGCCGAGCTGCAGAAACCTGTGAATGTCCGCTCCGGTGTAGATGCCCCCGCCGACGATCACGGGAATCGCCTTCTGGTGCTTTGCCTCGAAGGGCGTGAGCTCGGCCAGGACCTCCGCGACCAATCGTTCCAGGGCGTAGGCAGGGTCGCCGATCTGCTCCGGCTTGAACCCGAGATGCCCGCCGGCCAGTGGCCCCTCGACCACGATGGCGTCGGGAAGGTAGTCGTACCGCTCCGTCCATCGCTTGGCGATGATCCTGGCCGCCCGCCCGGAAGACACGATGGGCACCAGCTTCGTCCGGCCCGTCCCGGTGAGGTAGCGGGGGAGATCCAGCGGGAGGCCCGCGCCGGAGAAGATGATGGCGATCTCCTCCTCGAGGGCCGTCTTCACCAGGTCCCCGAAATTCGACAGCGCCACCATAATATTGACGCCGAGGATGCCCTGGCTCAGCTCCTTCGCCCTGCGTATCTCCCGCCTCAGGGCCCGGATGTTGGCTTCGAGGAAATGCGAATAGAGGTCCGCCTCGAGCATCCCGATCCCCGCAGAGGCGATGACGCCGATCCCGCCCTCGTTGGCGACCGCCGATGCCAGCCCGGACAGCGACACGCCAACCCCCATTCCGCCCTGGATGATGGGAAGGGGGGCGGTGAGATCCCCGATGCGCAAGGCCTGCGGACGGCGACCGCTCATGGACGATATCCTTTCCCGGGCATGCCTGACCACCCGCTCATTTCTGCCGGAATCGACTGGACTCGCCGAGGAGGACCGGTCCTGCGCCACGACCATGTCTCACATGTAGCTCTCGCCATGCAGCCGGGATACAAGGAGGCGTCCGCCGCACGCGGTGACGGATGCGGCAACAGGTCGTGCATCGTGGGAAAGGCAAGGCGGCCTCAGGGTAGTCTGTGGGAGGGTCTTTGGCAACCACGAATTTCATCGTGGCTGCAAATAGATGCCTGAGGGCTGATGGTGTCAGGTTCCTTGGCCCGCCGGGCCGGACCGGAGGGGCTACCGATTGCCGGGCTGGAGCAGGCCAGGAGAAGCTGCGGGCCCGCCGCCGGCGACTCCTGCGACAGGCGCCGCAGGAGGCCGGGGGCCTGCCGGGGAAGAAGAGGCCTCGGCGGGTCCGGGTGGGGAACCCGAGGATGGCGCTTTCGCCTGCAGCGGCGCGGGCTCCGTGCCCTTGATGAAGTATTCCAGGATGGCGCCCTTATCGTCCTGCGGGGCGGGAAGACCGGTCATGTAGTTGACGGGGATGGCGACCACGTTCTCTGGCACCGGAAAGTCGTCCGGCGGAAGATCTGTCAGCGCCTTCTGCATGAAGGCGATCCAGGGAGGGAGGGCCAGCCGGCTTCCGGTCTCCGCCGAGCCCAAGGAGCGCTTCACGTCGTAGCCGATCCAGACTCCGGCGACCAGGTTGGGGGTGAAGCCGACGAACCACACGTCGGTCGCCTCGGAGCTGGTTCCAGTCTTTCCCGCCAGCGGCCGTTTCAGGACATGCGCGCGGGCACCCGTCCCTCGCTCCACTACGCCTTTCATTACGTTCGTCAAGACATACGCGGTCTCCGGCCGCATGACCTCCTGCGGCTCGACGATGTGTTCCTCCAGGATGCGCCCCTGGCTGTCGGTCACCTTGCGGATGGCAAACGGCTCCGCCCGGACCCCCCCGTTGGCGATGACCCCGTACGCCGAGACCAGCTCCAGCGGGGTGACCTCGGAGACGCCCAGGGCCAGGGCAACCTCGCGCCGCAAATCGCTCTCGATCCCCATCTGGTGAGCCATCCGGATGACCGGATCCACTCCGACCCGCTCAATCAGCTTCACGGTCACGACGTTGATCGAGTTCTCCAACGCCCGGCGCAACGTCGTGGGCCCGTGGAACTTGCGGTCGTAGTTCTCCGGGGACCACTCGACCACCTTTCCCTCGACCCGGAAGTGGAAGGTGATGGGAGAGTCCTCGATGACGGTAGAGGGCGTGAGCCCGCGGTCGAAGGCGGTGGCGTAGACGAACGGCTTGAAGGCGGAACCGGGTTGCCGTCGCGCCTGTACGGCGCGATTGAACTTGCTCCGCTCGAAATCGTAGCCTCCGATCATGGCCTTGATCGCCCCGTCCCGGGGATCGAGCGCCACCAGGGCCCCTTCGAGCTCCGGGTCCTGCTCCAGGGACAGGTCCAGGATTTTGCGTCGCTCATCCACCGAGAGCACCTGGACCACGATGGGGTCCCCTTCGTGGAACGCCTCGGCGAGGTTCCTGATCTTCGTCCACTGTATGCTCTCTAGAGAAATCTCCCCCCGGTAGCGCCCGAGCTGGACCTCCAGGGACTTCGGCTTCACCCTGAGGACGGTGCCGGGAAGGATCTCGCCAACTCTCGGCGTGTATGGGCCGATGCGGGCCCGGGCCGTCTCCGTGCCCTGCTCTTTCCGGGGGCGGAAGCCCCGGGCCTTGTCGAGGTCGCGGAGGCCGCCAACCAGGGCCTCCTCGGCGGCGCGCTGCATCTTCAGGTTGAGCGTGGTGTAGACCTTCAGCCCGCTGTTGTAGAGGGCGTAGGCGCCGTAGGTGTCCTCCAGCGACTGCCGGACGTGCTCGACGAAGTAGGGGGCGATTGTTCGGCTTCGGGTGAAGAGCGTCTCGTCGAAGGGGGTCTGGCCGGCTGCCGCGGCCTGTTCCCGGCTGATGAGCTTCATCTCCACCATGCGGTTCAGCACGTGGTCGCGCCGGCGCCGGGCCCGCGCCGGGTCCAGGATGGGGGAGAACCGGTTGGGGGCGCTGGGAAGCCCGGCCAACATGGCGACCTCGGCCAGGTTGAGTTCCCCCACCGACTTCTTGAAATACGTCTGGGCCGCCGCCTCCACCCCGTAGGCCCCGTGGCCGAAGTAGACCTGGTTGAAGTAGAGCTCCAGGATCTTGTCCTTGGAGTAGTGTTTTTCGACCTCGACGGCCAGGAGGGCCTCTTTGATCTTGCGGGTGAAGCTCTTCTCGGGTGTGAGGAAGAGGATGCGGGCCAGTTGCTGGGTGATGGTGCTGCCCCCCTGGGATTTCCGCCGGGTCAGGAGATTCATGATCATGGCGCGGGCGATGGCCCGAGGGGAGAGGCCGCGATGCTCGTAGAAGCGGGAATCCTCGACGGCAAGCACTGCCTGTTTGAACTGGGGCGGGATCTTGGCGAGGGGGAGCGGGATGCGCCGCTGCTCATAGAATGAGGCGAAGGGCTCATCCTGATCCGTGTAAAGAGTGGTCACGATGCTGGGCTGGTAGTCCTCGAGGCCGTCCAGACTGGGGAGATCGCGGAGGAACGCGAAGAAGATGCCGGCGGCTGCCCCCGAGGCCATCACCAGGAGGATCAGCAGGCCCCACAGGCCAGCGAAGACAAGGCGACGGAAGTATGCCTGCCGGCTGCTGTAGGTTCGGTCGCCACGTCTGCTGAACGCCATGATGGCGGAACTATAGCATACGGACGTGGAGGAGAAAAGCGCACGCTCGGCGCCGCCGCCCGCCTCGCCTCGAGGCGGGGCAAGCAGGGGAGGCGGCGGCCTTTTCGGTTGCGAGGCCTCAGTGGCTGTGGTACAAGATGCGCCTGCCCGCCCCGATCCAGGATGCTCGAGGGAGTCGAGGGACCACGGGGGCCCGCAGCGGGGATCTGTCACGCCGGATCCGGATCGGGGCAGTCGAATCGGAGCACGCGACATGGACGTGGATCGGGAAGCTCGGCGACAGTTGGACGTGCTGAAGGCCAGGGTGGTGGATCTCCTGGTGGAGGAGGAGCTGTACGAGAAGCTCCGGCGGTCGCTCTCCACGGGGACGCCGCTCCGGGTGAAGCTTGGCCTGGATCCCACGGCGCCGGACCTCCATATCGGTCACACGGTCGTCATTCACAAGCTGCGGGAGTTCCAGACCCTCGGGCACGACGTCATCTTCCTCATCGGCGACTTCACCGGGATGATCGGAGATCCGAGCGGCCGGTCCGAGACCCGCAAGCCCCTCACCACCGAGGAGATCCAGCGAAACGCCGAGACCTACAAGCGACAGATCTTCAAGATCCTGGACCGGGAGCGCACGATTATCGAGTACAACAGCCGCTGGGGGAAGGCGCTGGGGTCCGAGGGGATGATCAAGCTGGCCGCGCGGTACACGGTGGCCCGGATGCTGGAGCGGGACGACTTCCAGAAGCGCTTTGCCGAGGGGCGTCCCATCAACCTCCACGAGTTCCTGTACCCGCTTCTGCAGGGATACGATTCGGTGGCGCTGCGCGCCGACGTCGAGCTGGGGGGGACGGACCAGAAATTCAACCTGCTGGTCGGACGCGAGCTCATGCGGGACAATGGGCTCGAGCCTCAGGTCATCATGACGCTGCCGATCCTGGAAGGTCTGGACGGCGTCCAGAAGATGAGCAAGAGTCTGGGTAACTACATCGGCATCGACGAGTCTCCCGAGGCGATCTTCGGGAAGGCGATGTCCATCCCCGATCATTTGATCGCGCGGTACATGGAGCTGGCGACTGCCATCCCTCGGGAGGAGATCGCGACGATCCAGGCGGGAATGGCCAGTGGTTCGATTCACCCGAGGGACGCCAAGATCCGGCTGGCGAAGGCCCTAGTGGCTCAGTACCATTCGGTCGAAGCCGCCGAGGAGGCGGCGCGGCGATTCAACGAGACCTTCAGCGTGCGAGTCTTTCCGGAGGATGCACCGATTGTGAGGCTGGAAAAAGGTCTCATGGAGGGCGATAACCAGATTTGGATCATCCGACTCCTAACCTGGTGCGGGGAGGGTACAATAACCAGTTCGGAGGCTAGCAGGCTCGTCAGGCAAGGGGCTGTAGAGATCGACGGCGAAGTGATCCAGGAGCGGGACGCCCGAGTCACGTTGGACGCCGAACGGCGGCTTCAGGTCGGAAAGCGGCGATTCTTCAGGGTCTTCCCGCCTAAATAGCCGAACAAGAAATTTCGGACTCCGGCGAAAGAAAAGAATTGCTTGACAGATCGGGAGGAGTGGGGTAAGTATAAAGGTCCGCCGGGCTGTAGATCCTTCAGTCAGGATCTCGACCGGACAGGCGAAGCGTTCTAGATTTTCTTGTGGCGGGAGGTGTCGCGGCCCGCCACTTCTGTTCTCTGACAATAGAATATCATTGCTACTGGCTTGTGGGTGGACACACGCGCAATTCCACCTCCGCCGGCCAGAGGCGGAGGGGTCCGAGATCTCTCGCAAGAGAGAACACAATCACTCGGAGAGTTTGATCCTGGCTCAGAACGAACGCTGGCGGCGTGCCTAACACATGCAAGTCGAGCGAGAAAGTCCCCGCAAGGGGATGAGTACAGCGGCGAACGGGTGAGTAACACGTGGGCAACCTGCCCCTCAGTCAGGAATAACCCCGCGAAAGCGGGGCTAATACCAGATGACGTCCCCTGGGGGCATCTCCGGGGGACCAAAGGGGGCGAGCGCAAGCGGCTCTCGCTGAGGGATGGGCCTGCGGCTGATTAGCTAGTTGGTGGGGTAACGGCCTACCAAGGCGACGATCAGTAGCCGACCTGAGAGGGTGACCGGCCACACTGGGACTGAGACACGGCCCAGACTCCTACGGGAGGCAGCAGTGGGGAATATTGCGCAATGGGCGAAAGCCTGACGCAGCGACGCCGCGTGGGTGATGAAGGCCTTCGGGTCGTAAAACCCTGTCGGGTGGAACGAATCCCCCGCGAGTGAATAGCCCGCGGGGTTGACGGTACCACCGAAGGAAGCCCCGGCTAACTACGTGCCAGCAGCCGCGGTAATACGTAGGGGGCGAGCGTTGTTCGGATTTACTGGGCGTAAAGAGCGCGTAGGTGGTTCGATTAGTCGGAGGTGAAATCCCTCGGCTCAACCGAGGATCCGCGTCCGATACTGTCGAACTTGAGTGCAGGAGAGGAGAGCGGAATTCCCAGTGTAGCGGTGAAATGCGTAGATATTGGGAGGAACACCGGTGGCGAAGGCGGCTCTCTGGACTGCCACTGACACTGAGGCGCGAAAGCTAGGGGAGCAAACGGGATTAGATACCCCGGTAGTCCTAGCCGTAAACGATGGGCACTAGGTGTGGGAGGTATCGACCCCTTCCGTGCCGCAGCTAACGCATTAAGTGCCCCGCCTGGGGAGTACGGCCGCAAGGTTGAAACTCAAAGGAATTGACGGGGGCCCGCACAAGCGGTGGAGCATGTGGTTTAATTCGACGCAACGCGAAGAACCTTACCAGGGCTTGACATCCCGCGAATCCCTCCGAAAGGAGGGAGTGCCCGCAAGGGAGCGCGGAGACAGGTGGTGCATGGCTGTCGTCAGCTCGTGTCGTGAGATGTTGGGTTAAGTCCCGCAACGAGCGCAACCCTCACCCCTTGTTGCCATCAGGTCACGCTGGGCACTCTAGGGGAACTGCCCCGGTTAACGGGGAGGAAGGCGGGGATGACGTCAAGTCATCATGCCCCTTACGCCCTGGGCTACACACGTGCTACAATGGCCGGTACAAAGGGATGCAAGACCGCGAGGTGGAGCTAAACCCAAAAAGCCGGTCTAAGTTCAGATTGGAGTCTGCAACTCGACTCCATGAAGGAGGAATCGCTAGTAATCGCGTATCAGCACGACGCGGTGAATACGTTCCCGGGCCTTGTACACACCGCCCGTCACACCACGAAAGCCAGTTGTACTCGAAGTCGCCGAGCTAACCCGCAAGGGAGGTAGGTGCCGAAGGTATGACTGGTGATTGGGGTGAAGTCGTAACAAGGTAGCCGTATCGGAAGGTGCGGCTGGATCACCTCCTTTCTAAGGAGCTGACCCGCCCGCCGCGAGGCGGACGAGAGGCTTCGAGGTCGATTTACCCCAAGCTGGTAGCAATGATATACTCATAGACGCGCGCATCCGAGCTGAGAGAGCGACGCCAGCGGGGAGGGACCCGACGGGAGACGTAGCCAGAAGGGTGGCCCTCCCCATTGTGTGTCGGGGGAGAAGGATCCGCAGTCCCTCAGCCGAGCAGGGAGCCCGCTGGACGGATTGGAGAGGGCCTTTAGCTCAGCTGGCTAGAGCGCACGCTTGATAAGCGTGAGGTCCCTGGTTCGATCCCAGGAAGGCCCACCACCCATTGCGGAATGTAGAATGCCGAATGCGGATTTCGAATTCCGCAATCCGCATTCCGAAATTGGGTTGTGGGGATGTAGCTCAGACGGGAGAGCACCTGCTTTGCAAGCAGGGGGTCAGCGGTTCGATTCCGCTCATCTCCACCACGTGTCTCGCGTGGATGCAGCGCGCGGAAGCGGTATTCCGCCCAGGGCGGAATTCGCTCTTTGACAACTGAATAGCGATCGGGTATCCACTCTGTTTCACCGAAGCAAAGTGGGGTCAAGCTACTAAGGGTATACGGTGGATGCCTTGGCACCAGCAGGCGATGAAGGGCGTGGTAAGCTGCGATAAGCCCCGGGTAGTCGCACACAGACGCCAATCCGGGGATTCCCGAATGGGGCAACCCCTCCCGGCTAATCCTGGGAGATCCTGCCCTGAATCCATAGGGGCAGGAGGCCAACGCGGGGAACTGAAACATCTCAGTACCCGTAGGAAGAGAAAGCAACCGCGATTCCCCCAGTAGCGGCGAGCGAACAGGGAACAGCCCAAACCGGCGCCATGTGATAGCCCGCAAGCGTTGTGGCGCCGGGGTCGCGGGGCCTGACCGGTTCCGATTGCGGTCGGGACGGGGAGTGACAAATCTCACGCGTAACCGAAGCGTCTGGAAAGGCGCACCGCAGAGGGTGACAGTCCTGTAGGGTAAATGCGTGGGACTCCCTGGGTCGGGCTCCCAAGTACCACGGGACACGTGGAATCCTGTGGGAATTCGGGGGGACCACCCTCCAAGGCTAAATACTCGCTGGTGACCGATAGTGAACCAGTACCGTGAGGGAAAGGTGAAAAGCACCCCGAGAGGGGAGTGAAATAGTACCTGAAACCGTATACCTACAAGCAGTCGAAGCCCTATGTTCCGCCGCAAGGCGGAACAGGGTGACGGCGTGCCTTTTGCTTAATGAGCCGGCGAGTTACCGTACGTAGCAAGGTTAAGCCGATCAGGCGAAGCCGTAGCGAAAGCGAGTCCGAACGGGGCGAATACCCACCCCGCAAGGGGTGGGTGGAGTTGCGTGCGGTAGACCCGAAGCCAGGTGAGCTATCCTTGACCAGGGTGAAGTGGCGGTAACACGCCATGGAGGCCCGAACTGATTACGGTTGAAAACGTATCGGATGAGTTGAGGATAGGAGTGAAAGGCCAATCAAACCTGGAAATAGCTGGTTCTCCCTGAAATAGCTCTAGGGCTAGCCTCGGAGGGTCAGCAGCGGCGGTAGAGCACTGGATGAGCTAGGGCTCTTACCAGGGTACCGACCTCAACCAAACTCCGAATGCCGCTGACTATACTCCGGGAGTCAGACTACGGGGGCTAAGCTCCGTGGTCGAGAGGGAAACAGCCCAGATCGCCAGCTAAGGTCCCAAAATGCAGGCTAAGTGGGAAAGGCTGTCACATCGCTGAGACAACCAGGAGGTTGGCTTAGAGGCAGCCATCCTTTAAAGAGTGCGTAACAGCTCACTGGTCAAGTGACGTGGCGCCGACAATGTAACGGGGCTCAAGCCTGCTACCGAAGCTGCGAATCCCGCCGCAAGGCGGGATGGTAAGGGAGCGTTCTGCCGCCAGTGAAGCCGGACCGGAAGGACCGGTGGAGGTTGCAGAAGCGATTATGCCGGCCCGAGTAGCGATAATCTCGGTGAAAAACCGAGACGCCGTAAGTCTAAGGTTTCCTGGGGAAGGTTAATCCGCCCAGGGTTAGTCGGTACCTAAGCCGAGGCCGAAAGGCGTAGGCGATGGACAACAGGTTAACATTCCTGTACCACCGGACGGCGACCAAGACGCGATGGGGGGACGCAGGAGGGTAGGCCAGCGCGCGATCGGACGTGCGCGTCCAAGCCGGTAGGGGGCTCCGGTAGGCAAATCCGTCGGAGCGCTACCCCGAGAGGTGATGGGGATCCTGTCCTTCGGGACGGGAGAACTGGCTAAGCCCACGCTGCCAAGAAAAACCTCTAGCGAGCCGTCAGGTGACCGTACCGCAAACCGACACAGGTAGACGGGGAGAGCATCCCAAGGCGCTCGAGAGAACACGCGTTAAGGAACTCGGCAAAATGTCCCCGTAACTTCGGGAGAAGGGGAACCGACCACTGTTAGTAGCCTCGCGCTGCGAAGCGGTGGACGGTCGCAGAGAATCAGGCCAACCGACTGTTTACTAAAAACACAGGAGGGTGCGAAGCCGCAAGGCGCTGTATACCCTCTGACGCCTGCCCGGTGCCGGACGGTTAACAGGAGGGGTTAGCCACGCTGCGAGGCGTGGCGAAGCCCTGAATCGAAGCCCCGGTAAACGGCGGCCGTAACTATAACGGTCCTAAGGTAGCGAAATTCCTTGTCGGGTAAGTTCCGACCTGCACGAATGGCGTAACGAGTTGGCCGCTGTCTCAACGCGTGGCTCGGTGAAACTGTAGTTCCGGTGAAGATGCCGGATACCCGCCGTAAGACGGAAAGACCCCGTGAACCTTTACTGTAGCTTGGTATGGGATTCTGGTGCAGCTTGTGCAGGATAGGTGGGAGGCGCTGAACCTCGCCCGTCAGGGTGGGGGGAGCCAACCTTGAGATACCACCCTAGCTACGCTGAAATTCTAACCTACGCCTGTGATCCAGGTGGGGGACAGTGCCAGGTGGGCAGTTTGACTGGGGCGGTCGCCTCCTAAAATGTAACGGAGGCGCCCAAAGGTTCCCTCAGCACGGTCGGTAATCGTGCGTCGAGTGCAAAGGCATAAGGGAGCTTAACTGCGAGACCCACACGTCAAGCAGGTGCGAAAGCAGGGCTTAGTGATCCGGTGGTCCCGCGTGGAAGGGCCATCGCTCAACGGATAAAAGGTACTCCGGGGATAACAGGCTTATCGCGTCCAAGAGTCCACATCGACGACGCGGTTTGGCACCTCGATGTCGGCTCATCGCATCCTGGGGCTGAAGCAGGTCCCAAGGGTTGGGCTGTTCGCCCATTAAAGCGGTACGTGAGCTGGGTTTAGAACGTCGTGAGACAGTTCGGTCCCTATCTACGGTGGGCGGAGGAGATTTGCGGGGAGCTGTCCTTAGTACGAGAGGACCGGGATGGACGAACCGCTAGTGTCCCAGTTGTTCCGCCAGGAGCATTGCTGGGTAGCTATGTTCGGCCGGGATAAGCGCTGAAGGCATCTAAGCGCGAAGCCCCCCCCAAGATGAGATCTCCCGGGCGCAAGCCCCTGAAGGCCCCTCGAAGACCACGAGGTTGATAGGCCGGAGGTGTAAGTCCCGTGAGGGATTCAGCTTACCGGTACTAATCGGCCGTGCGGCTTGACCCCATATTTCTTTGTCGATATCATAATACGGGAAGCAGGGTGGATACCCCGATCGCTATTCTCATTTGCCCATGCGACGCACATTCCTCTTGATCACTGCGGGGGTCGCGCTCGTGCTGGCCGGGGTGGCGTGGCTTGCCGCGGCACAGCTCGGGGAACGGGAGACGGATTCCCGGCCGCAGGACAGTACGCCCGTTTCCGTGCAGGCGTCCCCCCAGGCGAAGGTGGACATCAACCAGGCAGGCCTGGAGGAATTGACCAGGCTTCCGGGGATCACGCCGGCCATTGCGGAGCGGATCGCCCAGCATCGGCCGTACCGCAAGCTGGACGATCTCGTCACCCGGAAGGTCTTGGGGAAGAAACAGTTTGCGAGGATTCGGGAATACATTGTGGTTCAGCCTCGGAATCCATGAGGCGTCGCACACAGGGCATTATCTTGACGGGTTTCCGGTGGCAATGGCGGAGGGGAAACACCCGTTCCCATCCCGAACACGGAAGTTAAGCCCTCCAGCGCCGATGATACTGCCTGGGCAACTGGGTGGGAAAGTAGGTCGCCGCCGGGAATTTTTCGGAGAGGCCTCATGCGAGATGGCATGAGGCCTCTCGTGTTTTTGGACGACGGCCTGCCGAAGGCACCAAGGAATGCCTTCGGCCACGATCGATTTCCCCAAAGGGCGGTCCGAGCGTAAGAAATGAAGGTCGCAGATAGAAATCATTGCAAATTCAAGAGGTTGCTTGACAGCCTGGGAGGAATGTGTTACAGACGGCCTCAAAACCTCTTGGAAAAGCAGGCATGAGAAGGTCCAGCATCATGCGAGCGACTCGGAGTTCTTGCCTGAGCGGCCTCGCTCTTCTGGCCGTTGGGATCTCCGTATGCCTCGGTTCCCCGGTGTTGGCTGCACAGGTTACTGTCACCCTTCCGGATCGCTCTGCTGCGCTCCGCGTCTTCACGGTCGGTCGCCGACCCTATCTTGACACCGGCGAAATCGCCGGATTGGTCTCGGGGAAGCTGCAGGTGGATGCCGCACGAGGGCGTGCCGCTCTCCGTGTGGGCGCCCGATCCATGAAGCTTCGTCTTGGCAGCACAACGGTTCGGATCGCGGAGCGGGCCGTCTCTCTTTCATCTCCGCCCCGGCTGGCTGGCCGTCGCCTCCTGGTTCCATGGGATTTCTTGCCAGTGGTGCTGGCCGGGCGGTTCGGGCCGGAGGCCGTGGAGTGGAAACCGGAGCAGCGGCTCGCGCGGGTGCGCTCCCGGGAGGCCACGATCACCCAACTGCGCGTGGGGGCGTACCCGACGCACACCCGGGTCGTGCTGGAAACGGTTGGCCCGCAGGAGTGGTCCATCGAGAAAGAGGAAGACGGCGACGCCCTGAAGGTCATGCTGCCCGGCGGCGTGCTGGCGAAGGGCATCCAGCCACTCACGCTGCGGGCGGGAGTCGTGCGGGCCGTTCAGCCAGCCCAACGGGCGGGGGGAGCCGAAGTCACGGTCTTCCGCGAGGGCCGGGATGCAGGCATCCGGACTTTCACGCTCAAGCATCCTGATCGGATCGTGATTGACATCCTGGCCCGGGCGCCAGAGGCGCCGGGCCAACGGGCGGCCCGGGAGGGCGCCAACCCCCCAAGCGGGTCTTCTCCACCCACGACCCAACCCGTTCCATCCCCGGAGGCTAGGGCGACTCCGCCTGTGGCGGAACCTCTTCCCCGGGTGAGCCAAGCCTCGGCACAACCGGATGTCGCCGCAACCGGGGGGCAGCGGGTCACGGCCCCAATGATCCCGCCGCCGGTTGACGGGAACGCAGGCGGTGCGGCGGGGGGCCCGGTTGTTCTGACCGTCGTCTTGGATCCTGGGCACGGAGGCCACGATACGGGAGCCGTCGGCCCCTCGGGCCTGATGGAGAAGGACGTGGTCTTGGATCTGGCGTTGCGGCTGCGGTGGCTACTCACGACGCGGCTGGGCATCCGGGTCATCATGACGCGGACCGAGGATGTCTTCGTCCCGCTTCAGGAACGCACGGCCATCGCCAATCGGGCCAAAGCGGATTTCTTCCTGAGCCTTCACATGAACGGGGCCACGACGCGCGGGGCGGGTGGATTCGAGACCTACTACTTCACCCGAGAACCTTCGGACAGCGATGCCCGCGCCTCGGCGCAGCGCGAAAACCTGGTGATCGAGAGCAACGGCGCGGCGGGGAAGGATCTCGAGTCCCTGCTCAAGATCACCCTGGCCGATATGGCGGTGACGCGCGACATGCGGGAATCGAGCGAGCTGGCCGAGTTCGTCTTGAGCTCCCTGGATACGCTGCTGAAGGTGGAGAACCGCGGCGTCAAATCGGGGCCCTTTTATGTCCTCGCCACGGCGGCCATGCCGGCCATCCTAGTGGAGAGCGCCTTCATTACCAACCCCAAGGAGGAGCGGAAGCTTCAACGGGAGACGTACCGGCAGCGTGTCGCCGAGGCCCTCTACACAGGGATTGCGAAGTACAAAGTCCGCTACGAACGGCGCGTCGGAATGAGGACCGGTGCCGCTGCGGCGGCGGGCTCGTGATTCCATGCCCGAGTCTGTGCGCCAGGCCAGGGTGTGGCTGTGGCTCGCCCTGCTGGTCATCTCGCTGGGGCTGACGGCGGCGATCGCGTGGCAGCTCCTGCCGCCCGCCACCGACCTGCCGACTCTTCGGTTGCGATCTCCGTCCCCGCAACCCGCTCCCACTACGGTGGCGACCGAACGACGCCGGGTACGCCTGTTCTTTCCGCAGGGGACCGGCGAGGCGCTCAAGGAAGTGGAGCGGGAGATCCCCCGCCGACCCGGCCTGGCGGAGGAGGTGCGGGCCGTGCTTCGGGAACTGGCCAACGGCGAGCCCGGGGGCCGGCCTGCCATCCCGCCCGCGACCGAAGTCCGCCAGGTCTTCCTGGACGCTTTCGGGATCCTCTACCTCGATTTCAACAAAGAGATCCAGGCGGTGGCGGAGGCGCCAGACGAAGAGCCGGAGCTGGCCATCTCGGCCGTGGTCAACAGCCTGGCGGCCAACTTCAGCGAGGTCAAGCGAGTGCAGTTTCTCGTCGAGGGGAAGGAGATGGCGGGCATGGCTGGGCGCTGGGACCTTCGTCGTCCCGTCAACCCGCGCTTCCCCGGCGAGGAGGATCTTCCTGTCGGTTCTCCACTCCAGGAGTAGATCGGAGGCCCGATGCGACCAGACGGACGGCGACCGGACGAGATGCGGCCGGTCAGCATCACCCGGGACTTCCTTCGGCATGCGGAAGGATCGGTCCTGATCACGGTGGGAGATACGAAGGTGGTCTGCACGGCCAGCGTCGAGGACAGGGTCCCCCCGTTCCTGCGCGAGACTGGGCAGGGTTGGGTGACGGCGGAATACGGCATGCTCCCCCGTTCGACCAAGACCCGCACCCCGCGAGAGACGTCGGCGGGCCGGCCGAGCGGCCGCACGTTCGAGATCCAGCGCTTGGTCGGCCGGTCCTTGCGGGGTGTCACCGACCTCTCGGCGTTGGGTGAACGCACCATCTGGATCGATTGCGACGTCATCCAGGCCGATGGAGGCACGCGGACGGCCGCGATTAGTGGGGCCTTCATTGCCTTGGCCGACGCGCTGCACACCCTGCGGGGGAACGGCCGGATCGCCACGTTGCCGCTGAAGGACTTCGTGGCAGCCACCAGCGTGGGAGTCGTCGAGGGGCAAGTGGTGCTGGACCTGTGCTATGCCGAGGATGCCGTTGCCGAGGTGGACATGAATATCGTGATGACGGGGGCGGGAAAGTTCATCGAGGTGCAGGGCACGGCCGAGGAGGCCCCCTTCGATCGCTCCCAGCTCGATGCGATGCTGCACCTGGCCGCGAGCGGCATCCGAGAACTCATCGCCATCCAGCGAAAGCTGCTGGCGGAACGTTCCGGCGGCGGCAAATAGTCCCTTGACAAATCTGGGCCCCCTTCCTAGAATCGCGCTGGTCATCGCAACCAGCAACGCTGGAAAATTCTGCGAGATCGCCGCGCTCCTGCATGGCCTCGGCGTGCTGCCTCTGCCGCTCGACCGGGCTGGACCGATCGAGGTACCTCCGGAGAGCGGCGACTCGTTTCAGGAGAACGCCCGCTGCAAGGCGGAGGCGGTCGCCCGGGCCTCCGGACAGTTTGCGCTGGCAGACGATTCCGGGCTGGAGGTCGATGCGCTAGGCGGCCGGCCCGGCGTGCGCTCCGCCCGGTTGGGTGGTTCCAGGGCCACCGACGCGGATCGCAACGGGTTGCTCCTGGAAATGCTGCAGGGCATCCCGACGGAGCGGCGCACAGCCCGCTTCTGCTGTGTGGTGGCCATCGCCGAACCGCAGGGCGCCAGCCGGGTTGCTGAAGGGACCTGCGAGGGGCGGATCGCGCTGGCACCGCGCGGCGCGCGCGGGTTCGGGTACGATTCCATCTTCGAGATCCCGTCCCTGGGGAAGACCTTCGCCGAGCTTAACCCGGAGGTCAAGAATCGGATCAGCCACCGCGCCAAGGCCATGGAAGGCGCGCGGGCAATCCTGCGGGAAATTCTCAGGGGTCGCACCTGAACCCACTCGGTCCCGCGATCGAATGCGAGGGACGCGGGCCCTGGATCCTCGCGAGGTCCTCGGGGAACGACGGCAACGTCTCGGGGCGTGGCGCAGCCCGGTAGCGCACCTGCTTTGGGAGCAGGGGGTCGGAGGTTCAAATCCTCTCGCCCCGACCAGCGGGGAAATGTATTGCAGATCCCAGATTGAGGATTTTGGATTTGGCAATCTCCAATCTGCAATCTGAGATCTTAAATCCGAGTGCGCCTGTAGCTCAGCCCGGATAGAGCAACGGCCTCCGGAGCCGTGTGTCGGGTGTTCAAATCACCCCAGGCGCGCCAACGAATGCGGATTGCGGAATGTGGAGTGCGGAATGACTGGGAGGCCGGGCCCGGGTCAGCGGCCCATGATTCCGCATTCCGAATTTCGCATTCGACATTCGGGACGGTGAGCGTAGCTCAACTGGTCAGAGCACTGGACTGTGGCTCCAGGGGTTGAGGGTTCGAGTCCCTCCGTTCACCCCACGGAGGATTTTCGATTGGTGATTTGTGATTGTGGAATGTCCCTGAGGCCGGTACCTGGGGCGTTCCGGGAAATCAACAATCGTCAATCCTCAATCGGCAATGAGTTGAGGGGCGCCCGTAGCTCAGTCGGATAGAGCGGCTGGCTTCGAACCAGCAGGTCGGGAGTTCAATCCTCTCCGGGCGCGCCACGTACGAATGCGGAATGCGAAATTTGGAATGCGGAATGGCAATACCCGGACGGCGGATCCTCATATTCCGCATTCGCCATTCCGGATTCCACATTGGAAAGAGCGCCTGTAGCTCAGTGGATAGAGCATCTGCCTTCTAAGCAGAGGGTCGGGCGTTCGAGTCGCCCCAGGCGCGCCAGCCACGAATGCGGAGTGGGGAATGCGGATTGCGGAATAATGGGCAAAGCGGATTCCGGCGAGCGGTCTGCAATTCCGCACTCCGCATTCCGCATTGGAAATGGGCCGCTAGCTCAGTTGGTAGAGCAGCTGACTCTTAATCAGCGGGTCCAAGGTTCGAGTCCTTGGCGGCCCACCAAATTCCATCAAAGACGAACAATCGCCCCTGGGGCGCTGGTCGACTCCATTCTCTCGCTCCTTCTCCTTCCGCGCTCCTTGCGACCAACCTCCGCCCGCTTTCCTGATCCATCCTTGCCGCGCCGCAGATGTCCGTCATGAACCGGGGGGAGGGAAGCATACGTCACCGCCTCTCGGTTGACGGGCTGCCGGCCGGAAGGAATGCCACGGTCGCCCTGGCAAAGCGTGCCCTTATCCGCCGACCTGGGACCGGCTCCACAAATGGCTGGGCAAAGGGCTCGACGTGAACCGCCGCTCTGGAACGATCCCGCAGGAAGAAAGAAAACAGTTGCGGGGCAGGTCTCAGCAGGGCAAGATTTGCGGCACGGATGTATTTCCCGGGTGCTCCCACCCTCGTGGGATCGGCGGCGACGCGGCCTGTCGGGTTGAACGGAGCGTCTGCCCCAGCCCGCTCGAGGGTTCAGCCTGGATGGCGAGGACGGAACGACGGAGGCCGAATAGACCCCTGCACCGGACAAGCTGTCTCGGGCATCTTGTTCAAGTCTGTCTGCCTGGAGAGGATCGCATGGCTCGACATGGTCGGGGAGAGGGGGCGGTATCGCGAACGGGGAGGGCATGGGTGTTCCGGGTGCGGGCCGTGGTGTTGACGATTGGGCTTTTCCTCGGGCTGACGGCATCAGCCTCGGCGGGCACGCTGGCCGAGCGGGTCTTCGAGACGACCCTGGGGAACGGGCTCAAGGTTCTCATCGTGGAGGAGCCCAAGGCGCCGGTGGTGACGGTCCAGGTCTGGTACAAGGTTGGCTCGCGCAACGAGGAAACGGGCAGGACCGGCCTCTCCCACATGCTGGAACACATGATGTTCAAGGGGACGCCCAAGGTCGGCCCCAAGCAGTTCGATATGATCGTGACGCGAAACGGCGGCGTGGACAATGCCGAGACCCAGATGGACTTCACGGGGTACTACGAGGACTTCGCCGCCGACCGGGTAGAGCTGGGGCTCATGCTGGAGGCGGACCGGATGGCGAATCTCCTCATCGATGAGAAGGAATTCGAACCTGAACACCAAGTCGTCATCGAAGAGCGGCGCCTGCGGGTCGACGACCAGCCCGCCAACGTCCTGGGGGAGACGATGAGGGCGACCGCGTTCCTGGCACACGCCTACAGGTGGCCTACCATCGGCTGGCCGAGCGATATGCAGGCCTATACGCGCGACGCCTTGCTCCGATACTATCGAACGTATTACGCGCCCAACAACGCAACGCTGGTCGTCGCGGGGGACGTCAAGAAAGGTGCCCTCCTCCCCAAGATTCAATCTCTCTTTGGGACCATCCCCCGGCTGCCCGATCCGCCCAAGGTGATCACCCAAGAGCCGCCCCAGACCGGCGAGCGGCGCGTGTCCGTGCAGAAGGAGGCGGAGCTTCCCCTGCTCTTCGTCGTGTATCACGCGCCCAACCTGGCGCATCCCGACGGCTTTGCCCTCCAGGTCCTGGCGTACATCCTGGGGGGTGGCGAAAGTGCGCGGTTCCACCAGAAGGTCGTGTACCAGAAGCAGCTCGCGTCCTACGCAGGCGCCGATTACAACCCCGTGCACGTGGACCCGTTCCTCTTTGGGTTCAGCGCCGGGCCGCTCCCCGGGAAGACCGCCGAGGAGGTCGAGCAGGCGCTCTACGCCGAGGTCGAGCGGGTGCAGCGCGAGCCGGTGGTGGACCGCGAGCTCCAGAAGGCCAAGAACCAGATCGAGTCCGAGTTCATCTTCGCGCAGGATTCGGTCCATCAAGTGGCCGAGATGCTGGGCAGATACGAATCGGTGGCGAGCTGGAAATTGCTGGACGGATTTCTGGAAGGTGTGAGCAAGGTGACGACCGCGGACGTGCAACGCGTGGCTCGGAAATACCTCGTCCCGGACAACCGAACCGTGGCGATCCTGATCCCGATGAAGGCTGGTGCCGCACCCGCGGGCGCGGGCAAATAGAGGGGGCACAACATGAGGACGCGAAACCTCCGCACTCCTTTGGCAATTCTCGTCCTGGTAGCGGCGCTTGGCCTCGCTCTCTCGACAGCACCAGCCTCCTCGCCGGCACCGGCGGCGGGGGTCGGCCAGCGGGAGGTCCTTCCGAACGGCATGGTCCTGCTGGTCTCGGAGAAGCACGGCGTGCCCATCGCCACCGTGTCGATGCTGATCCGGGCCGGCTCCACCCTGGATCCCCCGGACAAGCCCGGGGTGGCCAACTTGGTCGCCGAGCTCATCACCCAGGGCACAACGACACGCACAGCACTCCAGATCAGCGAAGCTATCGAGTTTGTGGGCGGCTCCCTGAGTGTGGATGCGGGGCAGGAGCTGACCACGATCTCGCTCTCCGTGTTGAGCAAGGACTTGGATCTGGGTCTGAACCTGCTGGCCGACATCCTACAGAATCCAACCTTTGCGCCGGCGGAGATCGAGCGGAAGAAGCAAGAGGTCATCGCCGGAATCAAGCGCGATCAGGAAGATCCGGGGACGGTGTCCTGGCAGGCCTTTCTGAAGTTGATCTACGGCACGAATCCGTACGGGCATCCCGTCGAGGGGGCCGAAGCTACCGTGCCAGCCATCACCCGAGAGGATCTGGTGCGCTTCCACGAAGCACAATACCGACCGAACAAGGCGATCCTGGCCGTGGTGGGTGATGTGACCCTGCCGGATCTGAAGCGGCGCCTGGATGCCAGGCTCGGCGGGTGGAAACAGGGCGGGGCGGCCTTCGCGCCCCCCCCGAAGCCCGCTCCTTTGACGCAGAGGACTGTGCGCACCATCCAGCGGGATGTAACCCAGGCCAACATCACGCTTGGGCACCTGGGTGTCACCCGGGACAATCCGGACTATTACGCGATCCAGGTGATGAACTATCTTCTGGGGGGTGGGTTCAACTCGTATCTGGTAGCCAAGATCCGGGAAGAGAAAGGCTGGGCCTACGACGTGGGGAGCGCCTTCGGTCCCGGGAAGTATGCCGGGGAATTCAGCGTCAGCATGCAAACGAAGAACGAGGTGGCCGAGCAGGCCATCGAGGCCGCGCTGGCGGAGATCCGGCGGATGCGGGAGCAGCCGGTGAGCGAGCAGGAGCTGAAAGATACCAAGGCATATCTGACCGGGAGTTTCCCCCTGCGGCTGGACACCAGCAGGAAGATCGTCGGCATGCTGGCGACGATCGAGTATTACGGCCTTGGGCTGGACTATGTTGATCGATATCCGGGGCTGATCAATGCTGTGACCGCGGCCGACGTGCAGCGCGTGGCCCAGAAATATCTCGATCCCAACCGGTATGCCCTGTCAATCGTGGCAGACCTCTCGAAGGCGAAGATCAGGGAATAGGTTGGCGCCTCCCAGTCCAGGATCTCCCCGCAGGAAAACCGTCGTAGCTTTTCGGGTGGGAGAATCCCTTTTGGGGTACGCGCCTCACCGGGTCGAAGAGATGTTCGGCGTGATCCAAGGGCTGCCCTCGATTGTAACTGGCTGTGTTTGCAGGCTGCTCGGATTTCTTAGGACAGGGCGCTGGGCATTGTTCAGGGTGGCATGGATCATGCCTGCCTGAGGAGCCATCCGAGTCACGCGCCTGCCCCGGGGGACCGCGGCCTCGGTTCGGAGTCGGCAGCACGGGGGCTGCCCGGCCCGCAAGTGGGCTCGAAGCATATCCAAGAAGAATCCGTGGGAGAGAGCTCGTGAAGAAGTTCGTGGCCGTTTTCTCCGCCGGGCTGCTGGTGGTTGCCGTGGTCGCGCCGACCTTCGCACAGCAGCAGGCCCCCAAGGCCACCGAGGCCCCGGAGGTGAAGCCGCAGCCCTCCAAGGCCACCGAGGCCCCGGACGTTCGGAAGAAAAGGAAGAAGACCGCCCCGGCCGTCGCCCCCAAGGCCACCGAGGCCCCGGAGGTGAAGCCGCAGCCCTCCAAGGCCACCGAGGCCCCGGACGTTCGGAAGAAAAGGAAGAAGACCGCCCCGGCCGTCGCCCCCAAGGCCACCGAGGGTCCGGACGTCAGCAAGGGTGCTCAGAAGAAGGCCCAGTAATCATGCCCGTCCAGATAATTGGGAGCGCCGGTCGGTCCGCCGACCGGCGCTTTTTTCTCTTCGTTCTTTCCGGTCCGCACCGCTTTCTGTCTAGTGCCTCCTGACGCTTTCGATGGGATAAGAGCAGGACAATCCCGCGTTTCCGAGTGTTTGATTCTTGCGTCGATGGGTCCTGTGTGTTATTCTCCCACGTCGGTCGGCCGGGGAATCATCGGGGACCCCCGCCGGCTGAATCCTCGGCGGCCTCCGCCCGGTTTTCCTGACGGACCGGGGTCTGCCTCTGGGCGTGGAGGCCAGGCCGGGACCAGCGCCTTGACCCGGCACCTCCGCGAGCCATTGCGGCCGATGGCGAGAGTGGCGGAATGGCAGACGCGTCCCGTTTAGGGCGGGATGGGGCGACCCGTGGGGGTTCGACTCCCCCCTCTCGCACCACCCGGCCGTTACCTACCCAAGACCACGCGAGGGTTCATGAAAGTCACCGTTGAAGAGTTGAGTCCGTCCAGGCGAGCACTCAATGTGGAGGTCGCGCCGGAACAGGTCGCCGCGACGATGGAGGCGACCCTCAAGGAATTGAGCCGGAAGATTCACGTCCCCGGGTTCCGAAAGGGCAAGGTCCCTCCCGAGATCATCCAGCGCCGGTTTCAGTCGGACATCCAGGAAGAGGTCCTCCGGGAGCTGATCCCGGACTCGTACCGCCAGGCCTTGACGCAGGTGGAGTTGACGCCGGTCAGCCAGCCCCGGGTGGAGGATGTCCACTTCCACGCGGGGGAGCCGTTGCGCTACCGGGCCATCGTGGAAGTGAAGCCGCCGGTCACGATGAAAGACTACCGCGGCATCCCGCTGGAGCGGAAGGTCGTGGAGGTGACGGACCAGGAGGTGGAACGGGCCCTGGAGTTCCTCCGGGAGGACGCTGCCGAATATGCGCCCATGGAGGGATGGCCCGCCATGCGAGACGACCTGATCGTCCTGGACCACGAGGGCAGCATCCACGGGAAGCCATTCAAGAGCGGCAGCGGGAGGAATCTGACCCTCCTCTTGGGGCGAGGCGGGTACCTGCCGGGCTTCGAGGAGCAGGTCGTCGGGCTGCAGAAGGGCGACAGCAAGCAGTTCCGCCTGACCCTCCCCGCGGATTCCCCCCGGAAGGATCTGGCGGGACGCACGGCCGAGTTCAGGGTGGCGATCAAAGAGGTGAAGAAGCGCCGCGTGCCCGAGCTGAACGACGAATTCGCCCGGACGGCGGGGGACGTGGAGTCCGTGGCGGCCCTCCGCGACAAGCTGCGGGAGCGGCTCAAGGCGCGCAAGGTCCGGGAGCAGGAGGCGGAGCTGAAGCGCACGCTCTTGGAGAAGCTGGCCGCGACCCACGAGGTGGAGCTTCCCGAGGCGCTGGTGGAAGCGGAGGCGGCCTCGCTGCTCCAAGAGATGCTGGGCACGCTTCGGGCCTCCGGCGGGCGGGTGCAGGGGCTGGCCGAGAATGCCGAGGCGCTTTCGGCCAAGGCGTTCGAGATGGCCCGGCGGCGGGTCAAGGAATCGCTCCTTCTGGATGCCGTGGCCCGGCAGGAGAAGCTGACCGTCAGCGATGCGGAGGTGGAGGCGGAGATCGAGGCCATGGCGGCGGCGTACCCCGCCGAAGGCGGGGCGCCGGTGCGGCGCGCCATGGAGGATCCGGGCCGCCGCGCGGGGCTCCAGGCGCGCCTCCTGGAGCGGAAGGCGCTGGAGTTTCTGTACCAGGAGGCAAGGATCACGGAAGGTTACAATCTCATCACGCCTGCGTAACTCGCGGGCGGTGCGCAAGGCGATGCGCCGGCCCCAGCCGGGGTGGGGCCGCATCGGATGCGGGAGGGAGCATGTACCTCATTCCCATGGTGGTCGAGCAAACGAGCCGCGGCGAGCGGGCCTATGACATCTTCTCTCGTCTGCTCAAGGACCGGATCATCTTCATCGGCACCCCCATCGACGACGCCGGGGCCAACCTGGTCATCGCCCAACTCCTGTTCCTGGAGGCCGAGGACCCGGAAAAGGACATTCATCTGTACATCAACTCCCCCGGCGGGTCGGTGACGGCCAGCCTGGCCATCTACGACACCATGCAGTTCGTGAAGCCGGCCATCGAGACGATCTGCATGGGCCAGGCGGCCAGCGGCGCCGCGTTGCTCCTGGCGGCCGGGACCAAGGGCAAGCGCATGACGCTGCCGCACTCCCGTATCATGATCCACCAGCCTTACGGTGGGGTGCAGGGCCAGGCGGTGGACATCCAGATCCAGGCCAGGGAGATCCTGCGCATGCGCGAAGAGCTGAACCGGATCATCGCCAAGCACACGGGACAGTCGCTGGAGCGGGTGGAGAAGGACAGCGACAGAGACTTCTTCATGTCGTCGGAGGAGGCGAAGGAGTACGGGCTGGTGGACGAGGTGATCCTGTACCGGGACCTGGCCAGGCGGCAGGCGGAGGGCGTGAGCCCGGTTCCGGCGACGTCCTAGCGTGACGCGCTGACGGGCCGGGGGTTGGCCCGGCGCTCCGGAGTCAACCGGCAACTTCGCGACGGAGGCCTGCGGATGGCGAAAGCGGTCAAGGGTGGCAGCAAGCTCCAGTGCTCGTTCTGCGGCAAGAGTCAGGACGACGTGCGCAAGCTGATCGCCGGCCCCACCGTCTACATCTGCGACGAGTGCATCGAGCTCTGCAACGACATCATCGCCGAGGAGTGGGAGGAGGAGAAATCCAAGGGTCTCAGCCAACTCCCCAAGCCGGCGGAGATCAAGGCCATCCTGGACCAATACGTGGTGGGCCAGGATCGGGCCAAGAAGACGCTCTCGGTGGCGGTGCACAACCACTACAAGCGGATCAACGCCCGGCAGAGCTTTGATGATGTCGAGCTGACCAAGTCCAACATCCTCCTGATCGGCCCCACCGGCTGCGGAAAGACCCTGCTGGCCGAGACCCTGGCCAAGATCCTCGACGTCCCTTTCACCATTGCCGACGCCACGACGCTGACCGAGGCTGGCTACGTGGGCGAGGACGTGGAAAACATCATTCTGCGCCTCCTGCAGGTGTCTGATTACGACGTGGAGCGGGCCGAGCGGGGCATCATCTATATCGACGAGATCGACAAGATCGCGCGCAAATCGGAGAATCCTTCCATCACCCGGGACGTCTCGGGGGAGGGGGTCCAGCAGGCCCTCCTGAAGATTCTGGAAGGGACAGTGGCTAACGTCCCGCCCCAGGGTGGCCGCAAGCACCCGCAGCAGGAATACCTGCAGGTGGACACCACCAACATCCTGTTCATCTGCGGGGGGGCCTTCGTGGGTCTGGACAAGATCATCCAGGCGCGAGTGGGCGAGCGCCGCGTCGGCTTCGGTGCGCAGATCCAGGGGCGGAAGGAACGCAAGGTGAGCGACCTGCTCAGCCAGCTCCAGCCCGAGGACCTGCTGCGCTACGGCCTCATCCCCGAGCTGGTGGGGCGCCTCCCCGTCGTGGCCGCCGTCCACGAACTGGACGAGAAACTGCTGGTGCGCATCCTCAGGGAGCCCAAGAACGCGCTCCTGCGCCAGTACCAGAAGTTCTTCGACTTCGAGCACGTCAAGCTGACCTTCACCGACGATGCCGTGGCGGCCGTGGCCGAGGAGGCGGCCCGGCGGGAGACCGGGGCACGGGGGCTTCGCGCCATCCTCGAAGACATCATGCTCGATATCATGTACGAGCTTCCCTCCCAGTCGGGGATCAGCGAGTGCATCATCAACCGGGATGTGGTGACCCAGCGGACGCACCCCATCATCCTCTACAAGAAGAAGGCGGAGTCCGCCTGACCGCACAGCGGGCCTCCCCGGTCGCCGCGGCGATTCCGTTCGGCGCCCGGCCGGGTCGCACGACCCGGAGGGGGGCCGCCATCCGCACACCGGAGCGCGATCATATGTCCGCATGTCAATCTCCAGGCCGATTCGACGCCAGTGAAAGGGGGCGCTCTCCCCGCCTTCGTCGCGCGCGGGTCCTCCTCCTCGGACTCTGGCTGCTCCTGCCGGGATGCGGCATCTACAATTATCTCTACGGGGCGCCCCCGCGGCGCGAGGCCCAGCGGAACGACCAGGACCTGCTGCGATCGGCCGAGGCATCGATGGACCGCCGCCAGTACGAGGATGCCCGCAAGGACCTCCAGCGGCTGATGAACCAATACCCGGACAGCGAGCTGGTGACCGCGGCCCGCCTGGCATCGGCCAAGGCGCTCTACATGGGGAAGAAGTATGACGAGGCTCGGGCCGAGTACCAGCGCTTCCTCGATCTCCACCCCCAGCACGAGCGAGCGGACGAGGCGCACTACTACCTCGGAATGTCTTACTTCCGCCAGGCCGACTCCGCGGACCGGGACCAGACGTACACCCGGAAGGGGCTGGACGAGTTCGATCTGCTTGTCAGCCAGATGCCGGATTCCCAATACACACCCGACGCCCGCGAGCGGAGGGTGCAGTGCCGGCGGAAGCTCGGCGAGAAGGAGCTGTCCGTAGGCATCTTCTACTTCAATCACGGCAACTACGCGGCCGCTGTAGGCAGGTTCAACAGTCTGCTGGCGCAGTATCCGGGGGGCGGCTTCGACGATGCGGCTCTGTACTACCTCGGAGAGTCCCTCTGGAGGCTGGAGCAGAAGGACGAAGCCCGGGCTGCATTCGGACGCGTGGTGGAGGAGTACTCCCAGTCCGAATGGGCGGCGCCGGCGGCCGCACGGTTGGGGGTGGCCCTGGTGCGGACCGGCCCGCCTAGACCCAAAGGCCCCGGCACCATCGACCTGATGTGGGAGGGTCTCAAGGAAACCTGGGACGAGCTGGCGGATACCATGAAGGACTACAAGATCTTCCAGTAGGGGGCGGAACGTCATCCCGACGAGGAAACCGATGGCAGCGGTGGGGATAGCGACAGAGGATCGGATTTCGCTGCTCCGAGGGTATCCGGGTCTCGCTGTTGATTCCTTATGATGGAAAGCAGCCGAGAACAGCGGACGATGGCAATCGACATCCGGCAGATGCTGCAACAGGCCACTGCCGCCTTCGAGGGGAGAGACTACGAGGGGGCGGAGGACCTCTTGCTGCAGGTCGTAAACAAGACGCCCACCTATGCCAACGTCTACAACATGTTGGGGTTCATCGCCACCCAGCGCGATGCCCCGGAGAAAGCGGTGGGCTTCTTTCGCCGGGCCCTCAGCCTGAACCCCAACTACACCGAGGCACGGCTGAATCTGGTCCTGATTCTGACCGAGATGGGACTATACGAACAGGCGGCGGCGGAGGCGTCCAGGCTGGAAGTGCGTGAGCCGACCAGCTCCCAGCGGCTGAGCCTGGGGGTTCGGGGAAAGCTGGCCAATGCCCACGCCGACCTGGGCAAGAAATACCACGAGCTGGGCCTGTACGCCGAGGCAATCGCGGAATACGACAAGGCCCTGCACCTGTGCCCGACCTTCCCCGATATCCACAACCGCCGCGCGGTGAGCTGTCGTGAGCTTGGCCAGTACGCCGAGGCCAAGGCGTCCCTCCTGAAAGCGCTCGAGCTCAAGCCGAACTACGCCGAGGCCCACGTGAACCTCGGCGTGCTTCACCAGAAGCTTGGGAACCTGACGGAGGCGATGGAGTCGTGGGAACGCGCCCTGCAACTCGACCCCACGCACCGGCTCGCCCGTATCTACCTCAAACAGGCGTCGACCCCAGGACCCGGCGCCAGGTGACCCGGGCGCCCCTGCCCCCGCCTTCGCTCCTGTCCCGGACCCGGGCGCTCTTGGCGAGCCGGGGCCTCCGGCCCAACGCGGCGCGTGGACAGCATTTCCTGGTGGATGCGCAGGTGCGCGACGCCATCGTGGCGACGGCTGGCGTCGGCCCCGGAAGCCTCGTGGTGGAGATCGGGCCCGGCACGGGCGTCCTGACCGAGGCGCTGCTCCAGCGCGGGGCCAGCGTCCTGGCCGTGGAACTGGATCGGGGGCTGGCGGCCGCCCTGGGTGAGACGCTGGGCCGTAATCCCCGGCTGACCGTGCTGAGCGCGGATGCCCTCCGCTTCGACTTCGCAGCGCACCTGGGTGCGCATCCCGAGCGAGGGCGGATCCGGGTGGTGGCGAACATCCCGTACTACATTACGAGCCCCCTGATCCTCCGTCTCTTACCGTGCCGGCAGTTGTTCAAGGCGCTCTACCTGACGGTCCAGCGGGAGGTGGCGGAACGGATCACCGCCGGACCGGGGACGAAGGCCTATGGCGCCCTGACGCTTCACTGCCAATATCATGCTGAGGTGCGACCGGCTCTGGCCATTCCCCGCGCGGCGTTTTACCCGATCCCCGAGGTGGACTCGACGTTGGTGGGCTTCGATCTGCTGGATGCCCCCCGCGTGTCGGTGACCAGCCCTGCCCGGCTCTTCGACGTGATCCGGGCGGCCTTTGGTCAGCGACGCAAGATGCTGTGGAATGCCCTGCGCCAGGCGGGGTGGCCGCCAGCCGCGCTGGATGCCGCCCTCGGGGCCTGCGGCATCACCGGGAGGCGGCGGGGGGAGACGCTGACGCTTCAGGAATTCGCCTGGCTGAGCGAGGCGCTTCCCGAGAGCTCAGCGCCGAGCACCGAGCACCGAGAACGGAGAACTCGATGAGTGAGTCGCTATTCCACACGGCCAAGGACGAAGAGATCAAGGCGGGCCAGGTCACCGATGTCTACTTCATGCGGACGTTGGAGATCCTCAAGCGGCGCGGGATCACCAAGCGGGCGGTGGCGGAAGTGGTCTTGAAGAGTTTTCCGTCCGGGTATGCCTGGGGGGTCCTGGCTGGCGTTGAAGAGGCGGCCACGCTCCTCACGGGTCTGCCGGTCACGGTCCAGGCGTTCCCCGAGGGAACCCTCTTCGGCACGATGCAGCCGGTGCTGACCATCGAGGGGCGCTACGTGGACTTCGCGCACTACGAGACGGCGCTCCTGGGACTCCTCTGCCAGGCCTCGGGGGTGGCCACCAAGGCCGCCCGGTGCAAGAAGGCCGCAGCCGGACGCCCGGTGGTGAGCTTCGGCGCCCGCCGGATGCACCCGGCCCTGGCGCCCATGATCGAGCGGAACGCCTTCCTGGGGGGTTGCGATGGGGTGGCGGTCGTGAAGAGCGCCGAACTCATCAAGACGGATCCAAGCGGGACGATGCCCCATTCCCTCATCCTCATGCTGGGGGATTCGGTGGAGGCGGCCAAGGCGTTCAACGAGATCATCGATCGGTCCGTTCAGCGGGTAGTCCTGATCGACACGTTCAGCGACGAGAAGATGGAGGCGGTGCGGGTGGCCCGGGCCCTCGGCCCCGACCTGTACGCCGTGCGGCTGGATACCCCGGCGTCCCGGCGGGGCGATCTGGTAGGCATCCTCCGCGAGGTCCGCTGGGAGCTGGACCTGCGGGGGTTCCGTCACGTCAAGCTCTTCGTCAGCGGCGGCCTGGAAGAAGAGGAGATTCTCCGGTTGAATCCCGTGGCGGACGCCTACGGCGTCGGGACCGCCATCAGCAACGCCCCGGTCCTGAACTTCGCCATGGACATCGTCGAGGTGGACGGAGTTCCCATCGCCAAGCGGGGGAAGATGTCGGGCCGGAAGGCGGTGTACCGGTGCGCCCGCTGCGGGCGCGTGCAGGTGGCACCCGCCGGGGCCCCGCCGCCTGGCTGCTGCGGGGGGGAGCTCACCTCCCTCCTGGAGCCGCTGATCGAGGATGGCCGCCTGGCGCGAGCGCTGCCGGACGTGCATGCCATCCGGCAACAGGTCCTGGCTGCCCTGGAACAGGTGGGAGTTTGAGAACAATGACAAATGACGAATGACCAATGACGGATGATCGTGCCTTTCATTGGTCATTTCAGGTTGGCCGTCGAGCCTTCGACTCTCAACGGTGATTGGCTGCATGGACCCTGCACTGAGGGCATTGGGCGAGTTCGGCCTGATCGGCCTGATCCGTCGGCAGGTGGCGCATCGTTCGCCCGGAACCCTCCTCGGCATCGGCGACGACGCGGCGCTGCTGGCTGTGCCCGAGGGCCGCAACCTGCTGGTGACCACCGACATGCTGCTGGAAGGGGTGCACTTTCAGCGGCGATGGGGGCGCCCGCGGGATCTCGGCAGGAAAGCCCTGGCGGTCAACGTCAGTGACATCGCCGCCATGGGGGGGCATCCACTTTACGCGCTACTGGGGCTGGCCATTCCACCGGACGGCTTCACGCTCGAGGAGCTGCAGGCCCTGCTGACCGGCATGGAGGAGGAGGCGGCGACCTACGGCGTCACCCTCGTGGGCGGGGATACGTGCGGGTCGCAGAGCGGCCTCGTCCTCTCCGTAACGCTGGTGGGCCTGGCGCCGGTCGGGCCCGCTCTCCTCCGGTCGGGGGCGAAGCCGGGCGACGGCCTCTGGGTGACGGGGATGCTGGGCGGGTCGGCGGCGGGCCTCGCGGCCTTGGAGTTGGGCCTCCGCCCGGGTGCCGAATGGCCCGCGGATCTTCACAGGCCGGGGTGGCTCGGTACCGAGGAGGAGGCCGCGATCCAGGCGGCCATGACAGCGCATCTGACCCCCACGCCGCGACTTCGCGCCGGGCAGGTCCTGGTCGGATGCGCCACGGCTATGATCGATGTCAGCGATGGCGTGGCCTCGGACGTCGGCCATCTCTGCGCGGAGAGTGGCGTGGCCGCGCGGGTCGTGGCCAGCCAGCTCCCCATGCATCCCGGGGCGAGGGTCGTGGCGCGGCTCACCGGTCGGGATGCAGTGGAGCTTGCCTTGCGGGGCGGGGAGGACTACGAGCTTCTGTTCACTAGCGCCACCGATCCGAAGGGCCTTCTGTCGGGGGCCGCGCCGGATCTTTGGGTGACACGGATCGGCGAGGTGCTGGCCGGTGAGCCAACTCCCAAGCTGGTGCAGGCCGACGGCCGGGAGGAGCCCCTGGCAGGGGGGTTCGATCACTTGCGCGAGCCCGCCGGATAGGACGAGGGTCCCCTTCGGGGAGAACGGATCCTCGGCCGCAGCGGGCCGCTGAAAAGGAGGGACGCTATGGGCGCGGGTCTTCAGAGTAGCTGGCGCGCCCGTCGGGCGCGCCTGACGGCCGCGCTGGAAGGCGCGGTGACCATTCTGGCCTTCACCGAGTCGGGACGCATGCGTCGGCTGCGCCTGCCCAAGCGTGTGCTGGCGATCTTCACCCTGACTTTCGTCATCCTGGTGGCGGGCTCCACGATCTCTATCCTGAACCTGTTCCGAGGCCAGGTAGACCTGGCGCGGATCGCATACCTGGAGCGGGAGAACCGGTCGCTCGCCTCGCTCCTGCAGGGGCAGGCGGAGCATCTGTCCCGGCTGAGGCTGGAAGTCGAGCGGCTGAAAGAGTTCGAGCAGAACCTCCGCGTGGTTTCCGGGTTGGACTCCCAGGCGGCGCCGATGGTGGGCACCGGCCAGGGGCGGGGAGCCAGGCAGGAGTTGCCCAAGAAACGGTAGGGGGTCGAGGAGGGGATTGCAGCCTGCAGGGCGGCTGACCATCGCCGGCGCGGATTCGAGGCGGAGGGATGTCCCTGGGCACTGCCGACGGGCACGAGGTTAGTGCCGGTCCTGCCGGATCGGACCTCCGGAGCAAGTTGGACGCGGAGGCTTTCGACGGGCTGCGCACCCTCGTCCTCGAGGCCGGGGGGATCGACCTCAGCCTCTACAAGGACAAGTGCGTCCTGCGCCGGATTACCGTTCGCCAGCGCTCCTGCGGCGTGCCTACCCTGCGGGCCTATCTCAAGTTGGTGCGCAGGAATCCGGTGGAGCGCGGCCGGCTCGTCAGCGCCCTCACGATCCACGTCTCTCAGTTCTTCCGCAATCCGAGCACCTTCCGCGCCATCGGGGAGTCCGTCCTCCCTGCCCTCCTGGTGGCGAAGAGGGCGGAAAGCGGCCGGGCGCTGCGCTTCTGGAGCGTGGGGTGCGCCAGCGGCGAGGAGCCATACTCCCTGGCCATCCTTCTCCTGGAGATGGGGGCGGAGGCCATCCGTGAGCGTTCCACGAAGATTTACGCCACCGACATCGACCCGCAGAGCCTGAGCCAGGCCAAAGCGGCCCGGTACCAAGCTCGCAGCCTGGCCAATGTCCCGGGCCGCTGGCGGCAGCGATACTTCACCCAGGCAGACGGTCGCTACCAGGTCGTCCCCGAGGTGCGCAGCCTGGTCCTCTTCAAGGTGCACGACATCCTGGAGTCCCTGCCGTTTCGCCGGATCGACCTCGTGACCTGCCGCAACGTTCTGATCTACATGACCGAGGCCTTGCAAGAGCGCGTGCTCCTCTCCGTCCACGAGGCCCTCAATCCTGGGGGATTCCTGATCCTGGGGAAAGTGGAGGGGCTCACGGGAGCGGCGCGGGATCTCTTGGAGCCGGTGGATGTCGCCGAGCGCATCTACCGCAAACCTGGGCCGCGCCCGGCCCCCCACGGCTGAACTTGGAGGCGCCCGGATGGTCCCGTTGGCCTTGCGGGGGCTTTCTGCTTGACTTCGGCATGGGGGATCGGTATGGTACGGCCCGCGTATCGGCAGACGATGCTCCCAGGGGTGGTGCGGGCTGAGAGCGGGCCTGGTCCCTGCGGGGAGGAGTGATCATGGCATCCGCAACGACGATCGGCAAGAAACTGTACGCCGGCTTTCTCGTGGTGATTTGTGCGACCGCGGTGATCTCCAGCGCGCTGTCCATCGGCCTGCGACGGTTCCTGCCCCAGGACTACATCCTCGGCATCACGTGGCTGTTGGCCATTTTGGCCGGCATGATCCTGGCCTTCGCCATGTCCAAGGGCCTGACGACGGGGCTGCGCTCCCTGGCGGGGACGGCCCGCGTCGTGGCGGAGGGGGACCTCACCCGGGACGTGCCGGTGACCACCTCGGACGAGGTGGGGGAGTTGGCCGCGGCCTTTAACCAGATGGTGGGGAGCCTGCGGGACATCGCCCGCGAGGTCAAGACGACCTCGACAGCGGTGAACACCTCGGCGGCGGCGCTCTCCGCCTCGGCCGAGGAGATGAACGCCTCCACCGAGGAGATCGCCGCCACGGTCGAGCAGATGGCCAAGGGCGCGGAGCATCAGGCCAGCCTGGTGGAGCAGACGTCCAAGGTCATGCGGGAGATGGCCAACGCCATCAACGAGATCGCCGCGCGCGCGAAGTCCGCGGCCGAGGCGGCGGCCGAGGCGGGCTACACGGCCCAGACCGGAGGCAAATCTGCGCGCGAGGCCATGGACAAGATGAAGGGGGTCTTCAGCATCATCGAGGGCGCCGCCACCGGCGTGAGGGGCTTCAGCGACAAGACCCAGCAGATCGGCAGCATCGTGGACGTCATCACCAAGATCGCGCAGCAGACGCACCTGCTCGCGCTGAACGCCACCATCGAGGCGGCGCGGGCCGGGGAGGCGGGTCGCGGTTTCGCCGTCGTGGCCGAGGAGGTCCGCAAGCTGGCCACCGAGGCCGCCAGTTCCGCAGAGAAGATTGCGGAAATCATCAAGCAGATCCAGGGGGAGAACACCAAGGTGGCGACCTCCATCGAGGTGGCCACGCGGGAGATCAGCTCGGGGCGGGAGGTGTTGACCTATACCGGGGACGCCCTGGAGGATATCGTGCGGGTGGTGGTGGAGGAGGTCAAGAAAGTGCAGGAGATCTCCGCCCTCACCCAGCAGCAGACACAGGGCGCGCAGGAGCTGGTCAAGACCATCGACGAGATCGCCAAGGTTGCCGAGGACAACGCCGCCGCCACGGAGGAAGCCTCGGCTGCCACCACGCAACAGACGGCCTCCATGGAACAGATGGCCCAGGCCGCCCAGCAGTTGAGCAGGCTGGCGGACAAGCTGAAGACACTGGTGGCGAGGTTCAATGTCGGAGACTGAGGGGCCAGGTCTGGTCCCCATCGGCCGGGAGCGGGAAGCGGATGAGGCGCCGGAGGAGCTCCGACGCCTCATCGTGTTCCGGGCCTGCGACGAGTGGTTCAGCCTCCCCATCGAGTGGGTCCGGGAGATCCAGCCGCTGGAGCGCGTGACGCGGGTCCCCAACGCCCCCGCCGAGATCCTGGGCATCCTGAATCTGCGGGGGCGGGTCCTCACGCTATTTGATCTGGCCGGCTGCCTGGGGATCCCTTCCGGGAGGCAGCCGAGCACGCACGCGGTGGTGCTGGATTTTGCCGACCCGGAGTTCTCCGTGGCGATCGCAGCGCAGCGAATTGCCCAGGTGCGGGAGGTTCCGGTTTCGGCCGTGCAGACGGATGCGCGGGAGATGGGCGCGGGAGTGTTGGAGGGCGTCTTTGAGCTCGACGGCCAGGTGGTGGGCCTCCTGGACCTCGGCCGTGTCTTCGCGCGCGCCCTGCCCGAGTGGGGAGTGAAGGTGGGGCCGCGAGGGAGTCGCTGACCCGACTGCCGGAATAGGAAACAGGCGTGCCTTTCACGGTGCTGGTCGTGGACGACGCGAGCTTCATGCGGAGCATGATCCGGGACATCTTTGCCCGCACGCCCTTGGTCGTCGCCGGCGAGGCGGAAAACGGGGTGGAGGGGATTCGTCTCTACCGGGAACTCCACCCGGACCTCACGACCATGGACATCGTCATGCCCCAGATGGATGGCATCACGGCCCTGCGGGAGATCGTGCGCCTGGACCCTGCCGCCAAGGTGGTGATGTGCAGCGCCCTGGGTCAGGAGGCGCTCATCACCGAGGCCATCGAGGCCGGCGCCAGCGACTTCATCGTCAAACCCTTCCAGCCGGGCCGCGTGTTGAAGGTGGCGCAGAGCGTGCTTGGGCTGAGCGACCAGTTCTTCCCCCTGGGGCAGCCCGAGGCGTTCGGAGAGGTCCGGTGACCGACGACGGCAGCCGCCCGCGGCGCGCCAAACGTCGATCGGAAGGCTGGCTGCCCTTGGGGCTGGCCATCGGTGCCTCCACCGGCGGCCCCAAGGCCTTGCTGACGCTGGTGGCAGGCCTCACGCTGCCGGTCACCGCCTTCATTTTCCTGGTCCAGCATATCCACCCGAAGTTCACACGGATCTTGGGCCGGCGACTCGGCGAGGTCTCGCCCGTTCCGATCCAGGAGGCGGAGGACGGGGGCACCATCCATCCCGGACAACTCTATCTCGCCCCGGGTGGGCGCCATCTGGTCGTGGAGCGCGTGGGGCTGACCGCCTATCAGACGCGGCTTACGGACGATCCGTTGCGCCAGGGCGTCCGTCCCTCGGTGGACACCCTGTTCACCTCGGTGGCGGAGGTGTTTGGCCCCCGGGCCGTGGGGGTGGTCTTGACCGGGATGGGGCGTGACGGGCTCGCCGGCGCGCGCGCCATCAAGGCCCGGGGCGGCGTGGTGCTCGCCGAGTCCGCCGAGAGCTGCGTGGTCTACGGGATGCCGCGGGCGCTGGCAGAGGCGGCGCTGGCGGATCGCATGGTGCCTATCGACGAAATGGCCGCCGCCATCCGGCAGGTGTGCCTGGAGATGGCGGCTGCTCCAGAGACGGCGCCCTTGCCCACTCGCGAGTAGGTGACCCATGGACATGTCGAAGTACATCAAGATGTTCGTCAGCGAGTCGCAGGAGCACCTGCAGAAGATGGACGGGCTCCTGCTGGCGCTGGAGCAGGATGGCAGCGACCGCGTGGCCATCGACACGCTTTTCCGCGAGGCCCACTCCCTCAAGGGGATGTCGGCCTCCATGGGCTACGAGGCGCTGGCCAAGGTCTCCCACCGGATGGAGGATTACCTGGACCGGTTCCGCGGCGGCAAGGGTGCCCTGGAACGCCCGGGTGTGGACATGCTCTTCGAGGGGGTGGACCTGTTGCGCCGCGCGGTGGAGGAGATCGCCGCCGGCCAGGCGCCGTCGCTCGTCGCCGATCCCTACGTGGCGAAGGTCGCAACCCTTCTGACGACCGGCCCGGGGCCCGCGGGGTCGGCGCCGGCCGACCGGGCGGAGGTCGCAGCCGCCCAGCAGCGAGCCGAGGCCAAAGGCCTGGCGCTCTTTGCCGCGGAAATCCAGATCGCGCCCGACGCCCCCCTGCCCTCGGCGCGCGCCTACATCACGCTGCGACGCACGCGGGACCTGGGAGAGCTGATCCGCTCCATGCCCTCGATGGAGCAGGTCCAGGCGGGGGAATTCTCGGGGAGCCTCTCGATCCTGCTCGGGACAGCCCGGTCCATCGCCGAGATCCAGGCCTTTCTCGCCAGCCTGCCGGACGTGGCGTCCGTCGTCGTGCGTCCCGTGGAGCCTGGGGAAGAGGGGGCCCGTCCCCAAGCGCCGCCGCGCGAGCAACCTCCTCGGACCCGGGGGGGCGACGTGCCAGCCGAGGTCGGCCCGACCGCTCCTGCCGTCGTGGAGCCGCAGGCGCCCGCCGTCCCGCCGCCCGCGCCCGGCGGGCCCGTGGTGCCGTCCGCGCGGACCGCCGCCATGGTCCGGGTGGACACGCGCCTGTTGGATGACCTGATGGACCAAGTGGGCGAGCTGGTCACGGCCAAGGGAAGCCTCCTGGAGGAAACGCAGGCGATCCCGTCCCGGGCACTCCACGAGAACGTCGGACGGCTGGACACCTTGGTGAAGAGCCTTCAGCAGCAGGCCATGAAACTTCGCATGATGCCCCTGGAGCTGATCACCGATCGGTTTCCCCGGGCCGTGCGGGACCTGGCGCGCAAGCGGGGCAAGGAGCTCCACTTCGAGATCCTGGGAAAGGAGATCGAACTGGACCGGGCGATCCTGGAGGAGCTGCCGGACCCGCTCCTGCACATCTTCCGGAATTCCATCGACCACGGCATCGAGCCGCCGGAGGAGCGCGTCAGGAACGGGAAAGCCCCCACCGGCACCATCCGCCTGGAGGCCAGCAAGGAGCGGGAGAGCGTCCTCATCCGGGTGAGCGACGACGGCCGTGGTATGGACCCCGCCCTCTTGCGCCGGCTGGCGCTGGAGCGGGGGGTCATCACGCGGGAGCAGCACGACAGCCTCTCCGACAGCGAGATCCTGTACCTCATCACCGTGCCGGGCTTCTCCACGGCCAAGGAGGTCACGGACGTCTCGGGGCGAGGCGTGGGCATGGACGTCGTGCGGAATGCGGTCGAGTCCCTGCGCGGGAGCCTGGCCATCGAGTCGGTCCTGGGTCAGGGAAGCACCTTCGCCCTGAAACTCCCCCTGACGCTGGCGGTGGTGGCGGTCCTCCTGGTCGAGGTGGGGAGCGAACGCTATGCCCTGCCGGTTTCCTATGTGGAGGAGATCCTGGAGTTGGAGTCCGAGGAGATCCAGCGCTCCCAGGGGCAGGAGATGGTGGCGCGCGACGGCATGCTGCTTCCCCTGGTGCGGCTGAGGCGGATCCTGGGCTGCCCCGAGGAGGAATCCAGCGCACGCCTCCTGCTGGTCCTGTGCGAGATGCGGGGGCGCCTGGTGGGACTGGCGGTGGATCGCTTGGTGGGGTATCGTGAGGTCGTGGTCAAGTCGCTGGGCAAGGCCCTGAAGAGTCTGCGTGGCTTCGCCGGTGTGACCATATTAGGGGACGGGAGCACGGTCCTCATCCTGGACATCAACACCCTGTGAGCCCGCCTCCCGCCGGCGTGGACCGTGTGCCTCGCTGGCCCGTCGGGCGGCCGACTGAAACTCCAAGGACAGAGACGCGGGCTGGAGGGAGAGCGTGATGACCCCCCAGAGACGGATCAGGCACGCGATGCTGGTTAAGCTCCGCGTCCTGAGCGAACACAGCCTGGGGCGCGCCGCCCAGTCGCTGACGGCGCTCTTGGGATATCCGGTGCGACTGGCGGTCTCGGGGATCACGACCGTATCCCTGGGAGAGCTGCCCGCGCTCCTGGCTGCAGCGGGCACCGGTGCCATGGCCGGCCTGCGGGTCCAGATCGGGGGCGAGACGGGAGGCCAGATCATCATCCTGTTTCCTCTGGGGACGGTTTTTCGGATGCTGCGGGTGCTCCTGGGGGCGCACGAGGGGCCGCGGCCCCTCTCCGATCAGGAGCGGTCGGCCGTGCAGGAGGTGGGGAACATCTTGGCCTCGTCGTTCCTGAGCGGGCTCGGCGACCTCTTGGGAAAGCCCCTGATACCCTCGCCCCCCGAGATCCACCTGGACGACCTCAAGGGACTGATGGGGCAGGTAACGGCGGATCTCGCAGAGCATACGTCGGAGATCCTGGTGGTTCATGCGCTCTTCGAGGATCCGGAGCAGTTGATCGAGGGACGGTTCTTCGTGCTGCCAGACATGGAGTCTCTGGAGGCCATGCTGCGCCCGGCCGAGGCCGGGAAGAGATCGGAAGACGCATGACACCATCGCTTGCGGCCCCGCTCCCGCCGGCTCTGGCATCCCGGTACGAGGCGCTGGAGGAGTCGCTCCGCGACATGGGCCGCGTCCTGGTCGCCTTCTCCGGGGGGGTGGACAGCACCTTCCTCCTGGCGGCGGCGGTGAAATGCCTGGGCGAGAACGTTCTGGCCGTCACCGGGCTGTCGCCCAGCGTCCCCGCCGCCGAGCGGGAAGAAGCGGCGGCCCTGGCGGAGCGGCTCGGGGTGCGGCACCGGTTCATCGAGACGGCGGAGCTCCTGCGGCCGGAGTACGTGGCCAACGCGCCGGACCGCTGCTTCTTCTGCAAGACGGAGCTCTTCGAACGGTTGGGGGCCCTGGCGCGGATCGAAGGCTGCGCGTGGGTGCTGGACGGGGCCAACGTGGACGACCTGGGGGACGTCCGCCCGGGCCGCGACGCGGCCCGCCAATACGGGGTCAGAAGCCCCCTGGTGGAGGCTGGCCTCGGGAAGGCGGACATCCGCGCGCTCTCCCGGGCGCTGAGCCTGCCCACCTGGGAGAAGCCGGCCATGGCCTGCCTGGCCTCGCGTATCCCCCACGGGATCCCGGTGACCATCGAGCGGCTCACGCAGGTGGAGCGGGCGGAGGCGGCCCTTCGCGCTCTGGGATTCCGCCAGGTGCGCGTCCGGCATCACGAGGCCATCGCCCGGATCGAACTCCTTCCCGAGGAGCGCGCGCGCCTCCTGGACGCGGCTCTCGCGGCGGTCGCCGTCGAGCGGGTCAAAGCGGCAGGTTACCAGTACGTGGTCCTGGACCTGGAGGGCTACCGCCCGGGCGGGCGCCCCACCCCCTGACCCCGACCCCCCTCCCGCGTTTGTGAATTCTCCGGATCATTGGGATGTGGCCATTAGCCAGGATTATCCGCGAAGGTGTTCGCGAATGATCCGGGTCAGCGCGCTCCTGCCTTCAATTCGTCCAGCAGCTTCAGCATGGCCTCGTGGACGCCGGCGCCCGTCTCTTCCGCCTCGAAGCGTTCGAATTCGTGTCCAAGGTGTTGCTGATCCTCGGGGCTGAGGGCGTTATCG
>Ga0187885_10000680_pt1 | contig 40384 bp, 64 predicted proteins | sample June2016WEW_20_1_3_FD_132970 | JGI IMG/M metagenome (GOLD analysis project Ga0187885, IMG submission 132970) | Peatland microbial communities from SPRUCE experiment site at the Marcell Experimental Forest, Minnesota, USA - June2016WEW_20_100 | ecosystem: Environmental > Terrestrial > Soil >...
CCCCGCAACATGACCACGCGTTCTCTTTGGTCTGGGTTAAAACGTGTCAAAATGGCTAACTATAGGTAAGCGTTCAGAACGCGCCCCCCCGCTTTTGACGCCTTGCCTTTACTTTTGAAAAGTATTAAAGGCCGATCGCATGAATCGTCAATGAAGACGTAGACTTAACACCGCTATCGGCAAGTCTGGCTTGATCATTGAGGATTTCGCTCACAACTTTCGAATTTGCCTGAAAAACAGGGGCAAACGAATATGTGGTTGGAGCGGTCATGGCGATTACAGGGGAGATTTTACTCCCCCGACTCAGTGGATCAACACTTAGATTGCCATTGACCGCGTCGCTCCTGGGGTTTCGCGGGGATGCGCTATCCCTGGTGCGGACTGGTTGGTTGTTCTCTGGGGGGTTTGAGCTGACAGGCCGACAGCCCGGAGGTTTAGCGTTAACAGTCATAGACTGAAGAGGGTGGATTCGGGCTGGCAGGTTATGTCGCTTGCCTGGTGGGTGGGGGTAGGAAGCTAGCAGTCGATGTCTGGAGGGATCGGGCTGGAGGGTTCGAGCTGGTAGGTCTTGGGCGAGGCGGGAAGGTGGTGGGCCTGGCCGGTAGTGGACATGCGCGCTGGTCTGGCGGTCGATGGCGGCGGGCTCTGGCAGCGAGCTGGGAGGCGAGGCGGGGGATGGGCTGGAGGGCCTGGGCTCGCGCCTGGCAGGCGTTTGCTATGGGCCATGGGCCGACAGGCGGAGGGCTCTGGCGGCGGGCTCTGGCGGCGAGCTGGTGGGCGAGGCGAGGCTGGAGGGCTCGGGCTCTGGCCTGGCAGGCGTGTCGCAGGGGGAGGGCGCTGGCGGACCTGGCGCTGGTGTGCCTGGCTGGCGGGCGAGGCTGGAGGGCTCGGGCTCGCGCCTGGCAGGCGGAGGTCGAAGGCGGCGGGCTCTGGCGGCGAGCTGGGAGGCGATGGCTCTGGCTGCGAGCTGGGAGGCTTGGCGCTGGAGCGCCTGGGCTGGTGGGCTTGGCAGGTGGTTGGAGTACCTGGGCATGTGCATGGCAGGGCTTCGCTATGTGCCATGGGCCGACAGGCGGAGGTCGAGGGCGGCGGGCTCTGGGAGGCGCGACACTAACAGTCGAAGTTATGAGCTGGCGGGCGCGAGATGGGGCGGCCTACCAGATTTGACCGCGGTAGTCAGCGTCTGGGACTGCGGACGGGCTGCTAGGATTGATTTCAGATCCAGCTGGTGGGCGATAGTGTGAATTAGTCAATGAGTTGGAGGAGTTGTCCGGCCTCGTGTGGAGAGAGAGGAGGCGATAGCTTCCATGCTAGGTCAAGGCATTGTCCTGTGATGCAACAGCGGACCCCTTCGATTATCTGGTGGGTTTGGGGATCGCGCCTGATGATGGTTGTGGAGCTGTCGTAGTCATTTCGCTTAATTTCGAAGCGTTTTGACTTAGTAGCCAGTTCTATTAGTTGAACGAGGTTGGTTTTGTTTGTTTTCGCGTTCATTGTGGCACTTGGTCTTAGGTACAAAGTCCCTTGAGCTGTCGCTTTAGTTAAAGGGGAGTATTGGGTAGAGGGTCGACCGCTTGGTTTTCAGTTGACGAGACATCGTCGGGAGGATCTTTGAGTCCGAATCGAGCAAGAGCGAGCCGAGCTATGTAGTCGAGAGGACTAGTTACAATTGGAAATTCGGGATTACCTGTTACGCCTTCGGGTTCGAAACGCATATTCACGAACTTGCCAATGCTTTGTTCGAAGGGCACTCCGTATTGCCAGGCAATACTGAGTGACATAGCAACAGCATCTAGGGCCCCTGATGCCATAGAGCCAGAGCGATCGCTTTTGATGAAGATTTCAGCAGGTCGGCCGGTGTCTGGATAGACGTTGATTGTTACCCACATTTCTAGATCGCCATTTTTATGACCAGGGCGGGGGATTTGGATGCCGAATGTGGTGCCGGCTCGTTCTCTGGGGAGTTTCTTTCGTTCAGCCATGGGGGGTTTCCTTGAAGAGTTGCATTAGGGATTGCTTTTTAAAACGAGCAAGGCGAGAGAAGGCATCAGCAATTATAAATCGGAGGTGTCATCACATGATCGACTTGATCTTATTTGCTTGTTAGTTTCACGTTGACGTTGTGACTTCGCCCGTTCGCGTGCCGGCTTCCGTTTCAGTCGCTCAGTGATAGCTCGTTGTCTTTTTTTCGCTCATTTAGGATCTTGTGTGGTCACCGTTTTGAATGCGCACAGCCAGATAGGCGGCAGATCCACCTAGTCCTGTTAGCCATTCGATGATGAGCTTGCGTTCGGAGAGGCGGCCGAGGGTACGACCTTCGCTCTCGCCGGTAAGTCGGATGAATTCACGATCATCGCGACTGAGGCGAGTAGGATCTTGAGATCCGGGGGGGCGACCGCGGACCATTAGACGAACCTCAGTCGATGCAGTCGTCGGGGTCGACGTATTCGTCTGAAGCTGAGTAGGACTTTTTGGAACCGATCAAGAGTTCTAGTCGGGATTCTTTTAACTGCTCGATGATAGTGGGTAGGGCTACCAGAGCGCGACCGAGACCTTGGCAGACGGGGCATTTGGATCGGGGTACAGCCAAGGGATTGTCTGGGTCGCATTTGGCACACTCGACCGTTAACCCTTGGACAGGGCTCAGATCCTTTTCCAGATCTCTTTCGAGGTAGGCGAGAGCATGTGCCATTGACGTCATCCTTTGACAGAGGATGAGTCAAGATTAGCATATCATGTTGCTGAATGAACATCTTTTTTTGCATCTTCGGCAGTGGTTGATGATGCGGGATTTACATTTTCGCTTTCCAGATTTGCCAGCTCCTTGTCGATGGATAGATCGCTATCATCATCAAGTTCTGGTTCGTCGAGGGAGGCGGACATTTCTAGAGTGTCGTTTAGGGCGGCTGTTACAGAGCTTCGGAGACCTTCGAGGCAGGCAAATAATTCGGTGGTTCCTTGGCGTTTGAGGCGTTCGAGACGGGAGACTAGTTGTTCGGGCGAATCAACGCGGTCGAAGAAGTCAAGAACGTCGTTGGCATCAGTGACCATATCGAAGAGAGATGAAATTTTCATGCGGAAGCTCCAGCCTGAGTAAAAGGTAGAGAAGTTTGACGCTCAGCACTAGTTAAAGTGTGACGCGGGCAAAGGTAGATGTAGTAGAGGGTGATGGTGGTTGCTCGATATTCTTCGATTTGACCTATGGTCCATCCAGGGGGTATGGATTCGTTGTGACTTGGATTAGGTAGAGTCGCGTCACAGCCAACATGGCTGCAAGTGAAGATGTTGGGAGAGGAAGGCACTACCACTCTACGGCGACCATGGGGAAGTCTTTGTGGCGAAAAGCGTCGACGGTTATTTCAGCTGGCGAGGTGTGTGGAGGATCTTTGTTGTCAAGTAGTAGACAGTTGTAGACAGGGACGCCTTGCTCGTTGGTAGTGATCTTGTGGGAGATCCAAATGATGGGGAGTAGGCCGATTCCAGTAGGGACCATACGCACCATCCTAGAGCCACCACCGCGAACGGGAGCGTTGAGGTCGGGGGTGAAGGCGTTTTCAGAATGGATGGGGATGATTAGATCTTCATTGGCCATTGAGACCTCCTGTAAGATCTTGTGTGATAGTGGGTTGTTCGGTACCAGTTGAATCGTCAGTAGTCGGTGTTGTTGTCACTGGGTCGGCTTCAACGACCGATGACGATTTTGGTTTAGGTGCAGCTGAAGCAGTAGCTGCGACCGTGGCTTTGACAATAGCTGTTTGATGGACTGTCTCTTGAGCATCAAGTAATGCCTCAAAGGAGGCTTGAGCGGTTGCAAGAGCGGCATGATGGGCGACCTCTTGGGCTTCCAGCAATGTCTTGAATTCGGATTCGAATTTGTGTCGAACATGTTCTCCCATTTCAGAGGCCACGATGGAGAGACTGGGCAGCAGCCGCCCGAGTTTTTTCTGGTCCATTTTACTCAGAGTGGTTTTGGCAAATACGGCCATTCCAAGATCTATGAGGTCGGAGCGGTCCCACGAAGGCTTTAGAAGAGCCTCCCACATGGTGCGGATAAAATAGGCGATGTCTTCTTTGCTCATGGTTGGGGCATTATCAGGAGTAGGGGTTTGTGAATTGCTCATTGATGGGATCCTATAGAGGCTGTTAAAGAGAGATGCCGTGGTTCTTGAGGGTAGAATCAAGTACGGCTTTGACTTCGGATACGATGGGGTTATCACCAGCTATGAAGGAAACTGTTCGGACCATGGTGGTGATTTGGCGAAGCTTTTTGGACTTGTCGACATCACCAAGGGTTTTGATCTTATGGAGCACGTCGGTGACGATGGCCGACGAGTTGAACAGACCTGTTGGTAGAGCTGGGTGGCCAGCTACGAGTTTTTGGAGGCTGTCTACTAGTTCGTCAAAGGCGGAAGCCATCTCACCTGATCTGAGGTCGTCGTCGGTTAGGCCGTGCTCGCGCACAATCTTTTCGGCCTGACTTCTTGCTGAGGATGCTTCGTGGGGATTTGTAGATCCATTGGCCAGCTTCATGAGCTTGGCGACTTTTTCAGCAGCCTCTTTTTTCAGCATGGCGGAAAATCCTTTGAAACGCGTTTAGAACCAGTAGGGGCCGAGGACGTTACGATTTGCTCGATGACAAATCGGAGAAAGCTAGCTCGTTTGTGGCCTTTTGTTTTGGCGAGCATGTCGAATCGCCGGCCGATATTGGCATCGACCTGGGTTTGGAAGAGCATTTTTTTGGCGGAGCGGGCCAAGGTGGTGAATAATTTTGCATAAACTTGAATGGATTTCAATAGGATATATGTACATGCATAGGGGCTACAAGGAGGGACACATGCATTTGTCGAGGGGTGTATAGGAGAGTCCGCAGGAGGGACAAATCATCAGTTGTTTTCTTTTTTGTCGTCGTTATTGAGGGCGACAGGAAGCGGAGCGTTGTCGCCTAGCTCTGGCATTTTGAGATCTTCATCACGAGCGATCGTGTAGTGATTTTGCCTGATCTGGGGGTTGTAGATGCCTGGAACATCTTCACGGGCGCCGGTGCAGAAATCGACCACTTTGAGGCAAAGGTTCCGAGTTTTTTCATCCAGCATTTTGGTCATTCCGATGGCGAAGCGCACTTTTTGCATGCGTTGAAGTCCACGGGTTGAGGCCATTTTGATGGCGAGAGGCCGAGGTCGATTTATGGGAGGTTGCCAGTCCTTTACGAGGTGGGGATTGCGACCGGCGTATAGCAGCATCATCTTGACGGCTTCGTCGGGTTCCATGATGGCCCATTTGATGTAGAGATCTACGGGGATGTGAGCCCGTTCACGCCAAGCTGTGAGGACTTCGTTGGGAAGTCTGTCGAGGCATCGTAGTAAGTTGTGGATATAGCCCTCGGTGTAGCCGGCTCGAAGGGCAAAGTCGAGCGGCGAGACATGGAATTTGTCGCGCATGGTCTTAGCTGCGACGGCGATTTCGTAGGAATGAAGTTGGGAACGGTTAGAATTCTCGATAACGTTGGTCCAGTATTCTTCGATGGTTGGAGTGTTGGCTGGAAGTATGACAGCGGGGATGCGTTCCCAGCCGAGTTGTCTGGCTACGGCAGTTCGGCGGAAGCCAGCTCGGACATAGAAGCCGTTGTCGTTGGGAGCTGCTATGAGTGTGATGGGTACCTTGAGACCTTCATGTCTCATACTTTCCGACAGGGCTTGGAGGCGATCTTCTTCGGCTGGAAGCCGGAGGTTGACGAACTTTGGATCGTCGATGATAAGTCGCAATGGAATCCACTCGACGCGTTCCACAAGAACGGCCGAACGTTTCTCACCCCGAGGTCCATTTTTGTAGACGTCGGCTTGGTGGTGGAGTTCCACGCGACGCTTGTCGATTCGAAGGCGACCAGCGGAATTTATAAGGTGCTGACTAGATCGGACGAGAGCTTTACCTCTAAGATCTGACATATCCTTGACGAGAGCGTCAGGATCGGTGGTTATGTCATATCCCTTTGGAGGATCTTCCGGCAGCTCCGAAGCGAATGATTCGTTCAGAAATCGTTGTAGGGTTTCCAGCTCACCTGATTGTTTTGCAAGGGAGCTGGACCGTTCTGATGAGCTTAGTTCGGTTTCAACGGCGTCTAAAATAGTAGTCGATGAGGCGTGGAATGAAGGGTTCATAGTGCTTGTTTCAAGCGAATGTGTTCGGGTAGTCGGTCCAGAGCTTTGTCGATCACTTCCTGTTTCGTCATGACTTTTTGGCTCATATTGACGTCTAGCGTGTTGTTTAGTACCAGGTGGATTACGTGGACCATCTTTTTCTGTCCGATGCGGCATAGGCGATCCTCTGCTTGGGATAAGGTGGCTGGCACCCAGTCAATCTCGATGAAGATAACCGTGGATGCCTTCGTGAGTGTGATGCCAGTTCCGGCTGCTTTGAGACCGCCGACGAAGACTCGTTTTGGACCGTTCTGAAACTCTTGAACAATTTTTCCACGATCGTCCATGGGGGTACCCCCATAGAGAAGGACGGCATCTTGTTTGTAGTGAGTGTAGATTTTTTCTAGAACATCTTTGTGGTGTGCAAAGATGACAACATTATCCAGGCCATTGGCCAGGAGATCGTCGATATATCGAAGGCAAAGCGGCAATTTGGCTAGGGCAGTCTTGTGTCTGAACTCAGACATTTCAGTGAAGGCGATACCGACGAAGGCGTCAAGTGCTTTGACTGCTCGTTTGTATTCTTCGAGAGTTTTCGCAGCTTCAAGGCGAGCAAGAGCAGCTTCATAGTCGCGTTCATATAAGGCTTTCCACCGTCGAAATTCGGGGTGGTTGCTCCAGTCGATCTCTTGATCACCCAAGATCACAAGTTGCCGTCGCTTGGGAGGCAGTTCTTTGAGAACGTCGTGTTTCAGGCGACGGACCATGAATGATGCTCGCAAGCGTTGTTGGAGTTCGGAAAGGTGAGAGTTTCCTGTTGAGACCCATACCTTGTGTTCATTGTGGAATTCTTGGTGGAGACCGCAGTATCGCTTAGCGAAGGTCCACCAATCGCCGAATTTGGCGGGGCAGATGGTGGCAGCGAGAGGCCAGATCTCCTTTGGGTAGTTTTCGATGGGTGTACCCGAGAGAAACAAGGTTCGGCGCGAGCGATAGAAGAGACCGAATTGTCCCAGTACGGCTTGAGAGCGTTTGGATTCCGGGTTTTTGAGGGCATGGGCTTCGTCGTAGATCGTGAGATCCCATTTTTGTTTCAATTCCTGGAGGAATTCGGATTCATGATCGGATTCTTTCACTCGGCCTTTGCCATGACATAGCTCACATTGGATAGCTGGATCTGGACCACAGGTCGGACATTTGTGGCTCTTGGGACGCGACACGATTTTTTCGTAATTGGTGATAACCAGGAGTCGTTCGTTAGGTTCTACTTTAGGGAGAGTGTCGGAACCGTTGTGGGGAATGAAGATGGTATATGGATCGACAAGCCACTTCTCAGCTTCGAGTTTCCAGTTAAAGGCTAGAGTGGCAGGCGCCACTATGAGCACACTTTTTGGTCTCGTGTAGTTGATAAATCCCAGAGACTCTACCGTTTTTCCCAGGCCGGCCTCGTCTCCTATTAGAGTATGTTGGTGTTGGAGGGCGTAAGCGACTCCAGCTCTTTGGTAAGGCAGGTATTCGAGTCCTGTTGGCGCGGGAATGCGGATAGTTGAAGAGACAGCTCGCGATTTTTCCAGGTGGGCGAGGTGCTCCTTCATAACGCTGATTGCTCGTTCGTTGCAGTAGGCGCGGAGACGAGTGGCATCTTCTATACGGGCCGACCAGAAGCGGCGACCGATTCTAGCATTGCATGCTTTGCACCTTGTTGGGTCTGCGCATAGTGTGGGTTCGTGCAGGACGAACCCTCCTTTCCTGAGCCTGCCGTGGTCTTCTGGCAGCGAGTCCGCCACGAAGACGCCTTTCCAAAATGTAATTTTCATCTTGGTGGTTATGTATTGTGTAAGGTGGTGTGGTAGTTGACTTCATCCGAGAGGGAGTTAATGGCGTCAGCTAGAGCTTGAGATTTGCATTGGTCGCAATAGTAGTTGTTTAGGAGCACTATCCACTTCCATTTTTGCAGATCGAGTTGGATTGGACGGTATTCTCCGGACGCTTCAAATACTTCCCTTGCTACTTCAGAGCCGCAGGTGTTACAGCTGATTTTTTCCATCTTTCGCGAGATACCTTTCGAATAAAAAATGGTTCCGACCAGAATGTTTACTTGGAAGATCGACGACTAGGCGTCTTTTTCACGGTTCGAAGGGCTTGTTGTTTGGCGGCTTCCAGGGTAGAGCCGGTGCCGCGTTTGTCGAGGTTAAACTTGGGGGCATAGAATCTTAGGTGAAAACGGGTTCCCGATGGAGAGGTAGAGGTGGTGATGTAGGTTTTCATCACAGGGTGGGAGACGTTTCGAGGGGCTGCCATGGAGGTTGTAGGGTAGCATGTCTGGAGTTTTTGGGGCAAGTGACAAGAAAATGTGTGAGGGCTATATTTTTTCCTTGCCACTTGAGAGTGGTGCGGATAGTTTGCCGATGGTCCTAATGAGGCAGTGATCGCGGGCTGCGATGCACGCCTTAAAACCCACAGTTAGAGGAGAATCGAATGGCATCTAAGAATTCATCTGTTGCAGTTCCGCGTCAAGTACAGGCGCCCGAGGGCTTTCGACACGTTGGTAGTGTTGCCAATGCGGGATGGTTCAACATGAAGATGGTGGGCAATACTGTCCAAGGAACGTTTGAGGGCATGTACAGTCGCAAGGATGAGTTGAATCCGACGCAAGTGTCCAAGTTCTTTCAGATCAAGATCACAGCTGGTGAGTGCCAAGTTCGTATGGGCAAGGGTGAGGATGCGGTTTTGGCCACGGCTGTGGTGGGAGATGTGGTGAACTTGAACTACGGTCCCAAGACCAGGGAACTTGAAGATTTGCTTCCGGCGATTGAAAAGGGAGCCGAGTACGAGATTTTCGGCACGGTAGCTGGAGACAAGATCAAGCTGTCTGGTGGTCGTACCATGCACAATTTTGAATTGTTCAAGAAGCTGACTGTCGAAGCTGCGGCTGATGTTGAGCCTGACTTCGGTGATGGTTCAGGAGACGCGGCTTCGTAGTAATTCGTCGCCATGCCACGCCCGGTTGCGATCCGTGTTAGCTATCGAGACGATGCTGGTTACCTGCTTCGTCTCGAAGCTGCGGTCGTCAAGGACGAACGGCAATCTCAGCAATGGCGGGATGAAACCGCAAAACTGACACGTCAGTTGTCGATGCGATTGCTTGAGGCTGATACTTCCATGAATATGGGGAGTGATCGGACTAAAAAGGGCAATCGTTCGGAGTCATTGAAGATCGCAGCAGTAAAGTAGTAACCGACAGGGAACCCAGGTGCTTTCATTTCAAATTCCTGGGTTTCCTGTTGGATTACGCTATTACGAGCAAGTTTTTCGAGGAGATTCGCATGGTCGATGATACAGAATTGCCACCAGGAACAACGAGTGCTGAGAAGGCGACAACTCAGATTTCCTATTGTCCGTATTTGGGCTTGTATCATTATAGTCGGGCTGATGGAGAGGACTATCTGTTTGATGCTGGCCAGCTGGAATTGGCGTTGATGGCGTATCAAAAGCAAGGTGATCTTAGGCAGGCTGAATTCATGTCCGCCTTGACCTCATTGGCTAGACAGTGTCCTCATTCAATTGTTGAGATTGATTCTGAGATGAATTACAAGATTTTGCAGTTAGAACCTCGGGTTGAAGAGCAGCCAGGGACGGGAGATGAACCTCCCAAGCTATCGATAGTGTCTACTGTGTCGTCAAATTCAAAATAGATCATGCTCGTTTAGTTTATATCATTTGCCAAGTTGTTAAGGAGACTTGATAATGAGACGCGACAACAAAAACTCGGTTCAAGTTGTAGACAAGTCTGTAGCAGAGTTTAAGACCAGAGAGATGATGCTGCCTCTTGGTCCTAGGCTTAATCAAGCAGAGGCGTCGGTGTTGTTGGTGGAAATGGGAAAGGTAGCTTTACAGCATTTTAAGTCGTTGGTCGGCGGGGTTTCATCCTCGTACTCATCAAACGATGTTGTCAAAAACGTTTCCGATGTTTTTGCTCAGTTGTGTTCTGGAAGAGCCATGGTTCCCCCTCGCGGAACGTGCTGTCTTTATGGACAACCACAGTCTATTTTTCGACCCGAGAGACTGGTGCTTGACGATGAGTCGTGTCGTCACTTTGGGATCGTCGATATTAAGGTGGGGAAAAACAGTCAACTTGTAAGTTGTGACGGTTTAATTCCCGGATCTGCTTGTTCGGCTTCGGCTTTTGGAGTGAGGCTTAAGTGCGATACGGCCCAGATTTCCATGTATGTTTCGGCCGCGATTGTCAATATCACAGATGATTGGCAACCTTTTCCTACAGCGGTTTTCATAGGTTTGACAGCGGAGACGGTTCAGGCCATAGACTCGGAAGATGAATGTTAGTGTAGGGACCAGGCAGCTATAAAATAAACGAGTTTGTTGTATTCGTTTTTGAGACGAAGGGATGAACCATGTTGCGAGGTCGATTTCCTCTGCGTGAGATGTCGCGAGGAGTGTCAGGCGAGGCTGAAGGTGAAGAGAGGTCGGGGATAAGGCGTACTGTCACACCTGTGTACTCTGTAGATCCGTCTCGCAACCATATGGTTTCGATGAAGCCCCAAGGACCGAAGCTGGCAAGAGATCGGCTTTGCGACCTGCTTCGAGATGGGCGTTTTCATTCTGCTTACGAGTTGGAGGAAAATCTTCCAGGTGGTGGGTGGGTGGATGGCTTACGGGGGTTGTTGGCATTGAAATATGCGTTTGACTTGGTGGGCAATCATGTGAGAATGCGTTTTCGAGACAGTTCTGAGCCGAGGCAAGAGCTTGTTGAATTGTTGTCTAAGCTAGATGCGACAGTGATTTCGGTTGAGCCGGTGGGGGAAGTGGAATCAGAGGGAGAAGAGGCCTTTGAGACGGGCTTCGATCCATTGAAGGATGAAGTGGTGGATCCAGAGGAGGCGGTTGAGAAGGTTGTTAGGGGAGGCATGGTGTTGTCAGATCCTCCAGAGGCGTTGAGTCTTTCGGCGGCCAATAGTGCGAGCATGACAGCTGCTATTTTGGCGAAGAAGAATTCAGGCAAGACCTATTTGGCGATGGTATTAGCTGAAGAGTTCATGTCTTCGGATAGTTTGCCGGTACCGATGGTGTTTATAGATCCAACGGGTGTGGGTTTTGGGTTGAAGGCGACGGTTGATGGGATGCCGTCTCCATACAACATCTTGTCGTTGGGTGGGCGACACAGTGATTTGCCGATTACAGCGAAAGATGGATCTAAGGCTGCATTGGTGGTGAACGCGATACGTCCCAATCCGATGATCATAGATATTTCTCTCATGGCTCCAGTAGAGCAGCATGAGTTTGTTGCTGACTTTGTGGAGACGCTATTTACTACAGCTGAGAGGTCTCCCATACATATCATCATCGATGAGGCGGATGAGTTTGCTCCGCAGACCTTGAACAGTGCTAGTCGCAATCAGAAGCGTTGTTTGGACGCTATTGATCGGCTGGTACGACGAGGGAGAAGCAAGGGTATTGGGGTGACGATGATTACGCAGAGGTCGGCGGTTATAGCCAAGAATGTGTTGTCGCAGGTTGATTCTCTGTGGTTGCTTAACATGGTAGAGCCTCGCGATCTCTTGGCGGTAGAAGGATGGCTCAAGCATGGGGTGTCTGATCAGCAGAGGACGGAGTGTTTGAATCAGATCCCAAGGTTGCCTCCTGGTACAGCATATTTTTTGCAGACGGGTGTGAGTCCTAAGTTTCGTCGTTTCAAAGTGCGGCGCAAGCGAACTTTTGACTCTTCAAAGACCCCCGGTATGAAGGGGTATGCGGAGCCATTGTTGTCGAAGCCGCCAGCTTTGGTGTTGGTTCAGGCGAGGGATATATTGAAGGTGTCTGTTTTGGAGACCAATGCCAGTGAGGAAGTTGCTGACGAGTCCTGATGTTATTTGCTGGGGACTTGGTGACAAGTGAGCGATAAACAGAGAGATTTGATGGGGAGATTTGCCCCTAGTAAAAAGCGAAAATCTGCTGTTTCCATTGTGAGACGGCGGGAGATTAGTAAGCCGAAGAAGCTGGATAAGTCAGCATCGAAAAAATCGGGGTTGCTTCCGAAAAAGCCTGTCAAGTCAGAGCCGAAGAATTCTGCCAAGCCAGCGTTGAAGAAGCCTGTCAAGCCAGCGTCGAAGAAGCCTGCCAAGCCAGCTCCGAAGAAGCCTGCCAAGCCAGCTCCGAAGAAACCTGCCAAGCCTGCTCCGAAGAAGTCTGCCAAGCCTGCTCCGAAGAAGCCGGCCAAGCCAGCTCCGAAGAAACCTGCCAAGCCTGCTCCGAAGAAGTCTGCCAAGCCTGCTCCGAAGAAGCCTGCCAAGCCAGCTCCGAAGAAGCCTGCTAAGCCAGCTTCGAAGAAGCCTGTCAAGCCAGCACCGAAGAAGCCTGTCAAGCCAGCACCGAAGAAGCCTGTCAAGCCTGCTCCGAAGAAGCCTGCCAAGCCAGCTCCGAAGAAGCCTGTCAAGTCAGCTCCAAAGAAGCCAGTCAAGTCAGCTCCGAAGAAGCTTGCCAAGCCAGCTCCGAAGAAGCCTGTCAAGCCAGCTCCAAAGAAGCCAGTCAAGCCAGCTCCGAAGAAGTCTGCCAAGCCGGCTCCGAAGAAGCCTGTCAAGCCTACCAAGCAAGCTCCTAAGAAGCGAAGGAAGACGCCACGTCAGCCTCCTTTAGATGAGAGATCGAAAGAAGCTGATTTGGAGATCCAAACGAAGACGGTGGCGTTATCGGAAGCTATTTCTGCATTGGAGCCCGGTCTTCAGATGGGAATTCACACCATGGTTAATATGGATGGTACCGTGGATGGTGAATTGCGTATTGACAATTTGCCTGATGAGTGGCGGTACGAAGAAGGGGTTCCAGCTCTAATTGCGACCTTGAGCAGTGCTTTCACGACTTTTCGGGTATTTGACAGATACCCGTCGATGGGCGGCAGTTTCTGGATGACTTTAGTTGTTCGGTTTGGGCCTCAAAATGATTCTGAAATTGGCGACTTGGCGGCTCTTTATAAGCAACATCATGGACTGTTTCAGATAGGGACATATCCTATTAGAGCCGACCATATTTCACCAATTCAAATGTGTCTGACTGACGATAAGAAGGGGTTGAGGTCTATGGTGCAGTCTCTAATGAGCAAGAGAGGATTGCCTCCAACGTCACTTCTGATTCGATTCACATGGGGTCCGAATTGGCATCCGGACGTGGCAGGCAAGCGACCTGGTCATTATGCTGGTGAAAAGGGTATGAAGTAACCATGCTTATCTGGCTGACAATCACCACTAGTTCGATAGGAGATTTCTTGAAATGTCTATAAAAGCCAGTGATTTCAACCATCATGGATTCGGGGTAGAGGCAATTGAGGCGATTGCAGCTGCTCTTAATCATGATATTGGAGGGTGCGGAAACTGTAATCCGGACAGAACCGGAGAACCTTGTGAAGACGATCATTTCTATCCCTTCGCGGAATCAGCCCTTAGAGGTTTAGCTTCAACCGATCGAACCAAATGGTCGTCAACTGGATAAGCATGGAAGTAACAAATTGGAGGTTTTCAAAAATGACAAGCAACGATGTTCAGATTATCAACAGAGTATCTGAAGAGGTTTATAAGATAGCAGCGGCCCATGGTTTCCATGAGGGAGAAAGTGTGATGGGGACAGATGTTGATGTGGGGAGGCTAGCAAAGTATTGTGTTAACCTGCATGGGGAGGTTTCTGAATTATGGGAAGCCGGGCGTAAGGGTAAGTTGAATGATCTATGTGATAAGGTCGGATGTGAGTTGACGTGTGTCGAGGAAGAGCTGGCCGATATTGTAATCCGAGCAATGGATTGTGCTGTCGGGTTGGGTATCGACTTGGGAAAATCTATTCAACGCAAGTCCGAGTACAATCATACGCGTCCGTATATGCATGGCAAGCTGGCGTAGGAATCGAGTCTGGACATGACTAGGGAGCAGTTAACGGCAGCGACAGCTCGTTATCGAGCGTGGATGGATGAGATAGAGCCAGATATTTTAGCTCGGCAGTTTTCCGCAGACGAAAGCGATTGTTGGTCTAGTCAGATATCTCGCGAGGTTCAGATTGCCCACTTTAAATTCATGTGTGATGAAATCCCGATAATTGCCAGCCGAGGAGATGGCGAGAAAGCAATGCGATGGTTCGGTTTCCTACAAGGCGTTTTGTGGAAGACTGATTTGTTTAAGCTGGATCACTTAAAGTCCCATTCAGCTGGCGATTTGTTTATTGGCTTTCACGGGAGAGATTCGAATGACGCCTGAACAATCGGTGCGGGCCGAGCATTGTGCAACCGAGAAGATGGCTTTAGAATTACGTCGAGATCTTCAAGGAGTCGACATTTCGACTCCTTGGCTTTCTCATGAAGAACGGTATCGATACAGGCAGGCGGCGTTGAATTTCTTTCGTCGTCTTTACAGGCCTGATCGGACAGCCACAGATTCATTGATCCACAAGCTGCGAGTCGAGACTCTCCATGGAGCATCAACGATGGTGAGGCTGAGGGCGTCAGCTGTGAATTGTCGACATGAGTCTTGGGTCGGTTATGTGGTTTGTCAGCTGGGACAATTAGCTGACGATATCGATCAGTTGGCTCGACTTTAGAGGTTAGCGTTTGTTTTAGAAGGGTCTATTAGGTAGAGGATTTTTTTCACAAGATTGCTATGCCTGTTTTTAATCCCATAAAGACCGATCGCAAGCTGAGAAGGTTTGGAGTTTTCGATCTGGAGTGGGTGCCGGGCGAGGTGTTGCCAGCGTTGGTGAATACAGTAGTTGAGGTCGAGGGCATACATACACCGTTACGAGTGCCATTGCCAGTTGCCAAGCGAATGACGACGGCTTTACAGTTGCGAATGGCGGGTTACTACGATCAGATAGCCGCTGACATGGACTCTGAGGATTCTGACTCGGAGATAGAGATTACGGAGCGGTATCAGCATTTCACTAGTATTAAGGAGCTGATCAATTTCCTGTTGGTGCGCGAGCATAGGGGGAATTGGTTTTTTGCTCATGCTGGTGGGCTAGCGGATATGCAATTTGTGCTTGATGATTTGCTAGATGAGATCAAGACCCAGGCTACATCGACGGTTAAGCCGGAGCGTAGTAAGACCGTATATTCAGTAGACGGTTCGAAGAAGACGGTTGAGACTGACAATGGCACATGGAAGATTAAGGCATCGTTCTCCGGATCGTCGGCCATTATTGTGCATGTCATTAAGGGCAAGAATGCTTGGCACTTTTGTGATTCATACTGGCTCTTACGAGATAAGCTTGCGAATATTGGCAAAGCGATTGGCATAAGGAAGGGCGATTCGGCTGAGGCGAAGGCGTGGATGACAGAGAGGTTCAAGCGATCGATCACGGACTTTGACGAGCTGACTCAGGCAGAGAAAACGATATTTTATACCGAGATTCCACATGCCATCTTGGTTGATTACAATCGAACTGATTGTGAGATCTTGTGGAAGGCTATAGCCCAGTTCGAAGAGGAGATTGTGGGCTTGGGAGGGCAGTTGCAGCAGACGATTGCTTCAACGGCGATGACGTTGTTTCGAAGAACGTTTTTGAAGAGGGACATTTTTACCTCTGAGCGGTTGAATCAGATCTGTCAGGAGTCCTACTTTGCTAGTCGGGTGGAGGTCTTGTCGCGCAACGCCAGCGACTTTTTGATGTACGACATTAACTCCTCGTTTCCGTATGCGATGACGTTTCCTCTGCCGGGTAATATGACGGAGTTTCGCACGACATTGCCAGATGATGATCGGGACGAGTGTATCTACCTTGCTAACGTGACGATTGAGATTCCTGATATGCGACTTCCGCCTTTGCCATTCCGACTGGAAAACCGGGTGTTTTTTCCAGTTGGCCGGTGGAGAAGCTGGTTCACGTCGACGGACATACGTTTGGCATTACGAGAGGGAGCGATCTTACATAAGGTTCATGAAGTCTATATGTTCGAGGCGTTCTACGACTTCGGTGATTATGCTAAGCAGATCTACCAACTACGTTCGGACGCTACGAGTGATTTTCGCAGGCTCATTCTCAAGTATTTGCTCAACTCGTTATATGGGAAAACGGCTGAGGGCACGCAGAAGCAGGAGATGCTGATCAATCCAAAGGAAATAGATCGAGCAACCATGCAGATGATGCAGCCAGGTGTTTGGCTGTGTGAGAAAGAGGCTCAGATTAGTCATCGGCATGTGCCAATCGCGGCCGTTATAACATCAATCGCAAGGCGTACCTTGTATGATTATATGAAGGAGTGCTACACACAAGGATTTGAGCCTTACTATACAGATACGGATTCGATCGCTACCAAGGCTAGTTTGCCCATTGATGATAAGACGCTAGGCGCCTTAAAGCTAGAGAAGAGGATGGAGTGGGCACAGTTTGTAGCTCCGAAGATCTATCGAGGAGAGGGGTTTGAGCTTATGCGTGATGGCTCCTGGAAGCCTAAGCAATTGAACAAGGCTAAAGGTTTTTCGTTGGGGTCTGGACAACAGGCTTTTGACAAGCTTGATCGGATTATAGCTGGCGATCGTATTGGTGTGCAACGAATGACTCGAATGCGAGAGCTTTATCGAACAATGGTGAATGGTCAGTATGCGACTGCTCCATTTGAAATGTTAGTTATCAAGGCATTAACATTTGAGATGTTGGCTAAGCGGTTTCACTATCCAGATGGCGAGACGAGGCCATGGAGTATTACGGAGCTGATGTCAGGTGACATTTATCCGAAGGGGTTCGATTTTGAAGATGAGATCACTAGGAATTTTGATACAGTAACGAAGGCTATGCTGGCATCGGCAGTCTAGGCGAGGCGAAATGATTAAGACATGACTTTATGTATTTGCGGACATGAAGCAGCAGGATATCAGATCGATCTGGAACCTGAAACCGAGAATCCCGGGTTGCTATGTATGATTGACGGTTGTACTTGCCCAGATTTCGAACCCGATGAGCAGGGTGATAAGGAGGATTGTGACGATGCTATGTAGACTGTTAGGTGTCCTTTTATTGGTGCCATTGAGTTTTCAAGCGAGGGCTGAAGAGGCTGTGGACGCTGGGGGTGTGATTAAGAGCGTCCCAGTGGCTGACGAGTGCGAGTCTTTGCGGACGGAGCTGCGAAAGAAGAACAAGGAGATTTGGAATCTGAGGCAGGAGCTGGCTTATCAGAGGTATCGGGCTGAGAAGGGACAGCAGCTGTACGAGAACTTAAAGGCTATACAGATTCTTAGAAAAGGTCGTTCCGATGGAGATAAGGAGAAGTGACTATGCCGCCGCTAGTTATGATTGAGAGTCCCTACCGGTCAGGTGATCGCAACCAAAACCTCAGATACCTTGCGTGGTGTGAGTTTCACTCTGCCACGTTGGGAGAGGTTCCCGTTTCCAGTCATGGTAACTGTACTGCTTATTGGCCAGAAACTGATGAGTTCAGATTGAAGGGGTTTGCTTGGAGACAGAAAATGCGTGGGGTCTGTGATTTAACCGTGTTTTATACAGACTTGGGAATGACGCATGGTATGTTGTGGGCGGAACAACAAGATCATCAGAGTGGTTTGAAGACAATTCGTCGGATCTTACCATCAGATCTAAAGGCTCGGTTTGATGACTTTGCATATCCACTTGGATCTATGAGGCGTATAGCAATTTAAGATCATTTACCTTGAAATCCTTTGGTTTATGTCGGCGGGCTTGACGTGGATAGCATTTCGGATGTAGAGACAGATGTTAACCCCATGAGCAAACGAGGCGTCACAGCCGGTCTTCGAAAGGTGCCTCAGGTGGGGACCACGCCGAAGACGCTTGCGGAGATCATGGCGACCTATGAAAGGATCGTCATTATCCAAGCGCTACAGCTGAATGCTTGTTCTCGGGCTAAAACAGCAGACTCGCTAGGCATAAGTCGGCGACACCTGTATAGGCGAATGTCAATCCTTAAAATCGATTTGCAGGCCGTGACGATGGGACGTTCGGGACATTCGAAACGTGAGGAGCGCGAATGACCAGCTTTATTGTGGTGGCGTCTTTCTTTTTAGTTGGAATGCTGGTCGGGTGGTTGGCTGGGTATCAAGCTGGAAAAATCTTGCTTTCTAGTAAGTCGCCAAAGGATCAGGATGTCGAGTAAGAATCCTCCGGCTCAGTTGTTGATTGATTTTGAATATGATGCTCGGGTTGCAACCCTGGCGACCGAGCTGGCCATAATGATGCAACCGCACCTGAGTCCAGTGACATCTCAAAAGGTTGTCGTCGACTTGGCAGCTCGCATGGCACTTTTAGCATCGAAGCGGGTGAATAAGTTTGAAGAGCCTAAAGAACCTATGCGTTGTCACACGTGCGATGTTCTAACATCTCCCTCGGATAGAGTTCGAGTAGTGGTGTGTAACCGATGTGGTTTAAGTGGTGGGTCGGCCGGTTGTTCAGACTAAAGATTTAGAGGTGTCATCTTTTTTCTTGACTCTTCGTTAAGCGAGATGGAAAATAGTTATTCCAAGTCGTTTTGTCTTGTAATGTTCGTGAAAGACCCACACATGATAGGAGAGTTTGATGAGCAAGAAGAACAAGAATTCGAGCAAGAGTGCTGAGAGGGCTACTGAGGTTGGGGAGGAAGGATCGGTTCAGGCTGAACCGGGAGAACCGTCGGACAAGGTTGAAGATACGGCGCCGAAGCCCGTGAAGACACGTAAGCCACGATCACCACTTGGGCCACTGCCAGTGCGACTTTGCGAGAAAGCAGACAAGGTCTATGCGATGGTGGCTGAGATGGCCAAGCAAACAGCTTCTCGTGGCGCTCCTGAAGCTGTGTGCTCTGTGGCAAGTGCCTTTTTGGCACAGGTTGAGACATGGCGCGATGTGTTTTATGGGTTGAAGACGTCGGGTTGGGTGCCTTCTGCGTCAGTTGCTAAGGACGCGATTAAAGAAGGCGATTTGATTCGGATTCTTCCGGAACATGAGGGTCGATACAGCTTTATCGATGGATTGGCTGATGGGACCGTGAAACTGGTGGCTGGTTCTGTAGATCAGGTAAACAAGATGATCGTCCAGGTCATGCTCAAGGGCGAAGATGGTAAGTTCTACGGATATTGCCCGCGCCAGTATTTGACGCGGCGGTAGGACTGATCGGTTAGTAGTTGAGAGAAACGGCGCTGGCCTTTGGACAGCGCCGTTTCTTTTTATACTTGACCCTTTGTTCTTGTCATGCGAAACTTTATCAACTTGTTTTTCAGTTTGTTTTTGAAGGAGGATCCAATGAGCACTGAGATTGAAAGTTTGGTATCTGCATTTGTGATGAAATTGGTGGCTGCTGTTGAGGCCGCTTCGATAGCTCGGGCCAGGGCGGCGGTGGAGTCGGCTTTTGGATCGCCAGGTCCTGGAGTTCTAACCTCTGAGAGGAGTGTCGCTAAGTCAGGCCGGCCGAAGCAGATTTGTCCTGTGCCTGGCTGTACAGGTGTGGCAGCTCCAATCTTCGGGATGGTGTGCCGTGAGCACAAGAAGGTGGCCAAGAGCAAGATTGCCAAATATCGTAAGGATAGGAAGCAGTTGTCGCGACAGAAGATGTTGCTGAATGCCACGTATGGGAAGGTTGGTGGTTGGTCGGTTGAAGCAGCGACGGTGGAGAAAAAGACCCGTAAGCCAAGGGCGAAGGTTCTCTGTCCGGTGCCAGGTTGTAAGAAAGTGGCCGCTTCAATCTTTGGAATGGTGTGTAGTGATCATCAGGATGTGTCTAAAACCAAAATTGCCAAGTATCGCAAAGAGCGCAAGGCGGCCAAGCTTGGGGGCTCCAAGCGATCGAAGAAGATTCAGTCAGTGATCAAGAAGACGGTGGTGTTGAGTCGCAAGAAGCCAGCTAAATTGGCTGTCAAGGGCAAAGGGGTTGTTTCAGCTAAAAAGGTAGCTGTCAAGTCTAAGTTGACATCGACCAAAACAGTTAAGCGATGGGTCAAAGGATCTGACAAGTCTCGGGTCAAAGGTGCGGACAAGTTCGTGGACAAGGGCAAGGACAAGAAACAGGTTAAGAAGGCACCTGTTACCGTCGCTGATGGGCTGGACAAGAAGGCGGACAAAGTGAGGGTCACAAAGGTGGTGGATACGGTCCAAAAGGGGGGTTCGAAGGGGGCTCAGAAGGTGGTCAAGGCGGCAGCCAAGAAGGGGTCCAAGAAGGTAGCCAAGGGGGTATCCAAGAAGGCAGTCAAGAAGGTGGTCAAGACATCCGATCTGTCGGCCGATCCGAAGGTGGAGATGTCTGGGGGTAAGGATTTGGATATGGCTGATTTAGCTTCAGATCTGGATAACGACTGGGGACATGAACATGTTACCTATCAGGATGACGACTACTAGGGCTTGTTAGAGCTATAGTGTTTGGGAGTAGGAACCAAATAGCCTTGTTTAATTGTTCCAATGGGGTTCAGCAGGGCTATTTGGTTTTGAGTTCAAGATTTTCTCGCTTATTGCATTCTGTATTTTCGGCGTGGAAAGAAGGTTTTGAAATGGGTTCAAGGATGTATTATTTGCAATTGCCAGAAGAGGTGGTGCCTCAGGCTCTGTTTGAGCAGATGGTTCGGGCTCGCAGGGTTAACATTGTTTTTGAATCAGAGACTGGTCACAACTATCGGATACAGGCAATTGATGATCCGTCAGTTAAGCTTTACAGCTTGAACCTGTCTCTCGGTCAGATATCGGAAGATCTTTCGACCTTGGTGGCTGAGTGCTTGAAGACCAGGGCGGAGCTGACCGGTTTAGCGGCTCATGTGGGGCTATTGGCAGAGGTGCCAACAGCGACCAATGGCAAGAAGTGGGCTGACTTGGGAGAGGTGATTCATGCTCGGATCCACGAGGCGATAGGGCTAGGCGCTCAAGTGGCCGGAACAACTTCGAATACGAAGGAGAATTGACATGTTCATGCTTGACAGATGGGAAGAATTAGCAACCAGTGGAAAGTATGATGGGGGCACCTTACAAGTTGCCCAAGACCTGGCGTTTGAGATGTGCGCTGACATATTCGATCGTATGGGATTGACAGTCACTACGGATGACGCTTCACTGCGAGTGGCTGGGCGGGGTACAACCTTCATTTTTCCATTGAGGGGGTCGAATGTGCCTTTGAAATACTCTGGGCGTGAAGGCACGGCCAGGTTGGGAATTCGTCACGGTGTCATTGATCGGTTGGCTGAATAGTAGCCTTTGTTACTTTTGGCTTGCAATAGCTGTTTAAGATAAGCGATCTCTGAGAATTCATGACTGAACGCGAGCGTATTCTCAATCGGGTTGTTAAGCTATTGGCATTGGCTGATTCGCCGAATGTTAATGAGGCAGCCACAGCCAAAAAAATGGCTGATGGTCTTATGGTGAAGCATGGACTATCGAAAGATGATGTAACAGATTCGACAAGTTCAGGTTTCTATGAATTGCCGATGGGTGTGAAGGGGTTCGAGTCGGTGTGGAAGTTCTCGCTCATTACTGCTACGGCTCGTTTTTGCGGATGCGAGGCGATATCGTTGCAGGTGGGGAAGCGTCGTAAGTTGCGACTTGTCGGAGAGCGATCGAATGTAGAGCGGGCAGCTGAGTTGTTTGGCTCGTTGATGACGAGTCTTAGAGATCTAGAGAAGCTTGAGGCCTCGTGGGTGCTTAATCCTAGTGTGATTGTTTGTACCCCTCCGGAGGTTTATCTAGATTCATTTCGGCGGGGCGCTACCGTGGCTATCATCGAGCTGATGATGCAGCAACAGCCTGAACGGTTTGGGAGGAAGAGGCGGAATGCGAGAGAGCCGAAGTGTGAGACGACTGAGGCTCCATCACCGGTCCCGGAGACATTTTCAGAAGAGTCTGAAAAGGCAGGGTTGTTTTCGAAGTTGTGGCCGTGGAAGAAGTCAGACCGAAAAGTAGTGTCGGAGTTGCCGGCATCGGCGGTGATGACTCAATCGTTGAGTTTGGTGTTAGCGAGGTCCGAGAAGACAGACGGTTCTGAGCGGCATCGCGAAAAAGTCAAGTCTAAATATGCGCCTCGCAAGGTAAGGTTAGATCTGGAAAACGCTGAGGATGATGGAGCATACAGGCGGGGTTATCAGTTGGCTCGGCGGTTGGTAAAGTTGCCGCTACTAGACGAGGATGGGTTGAGAGACGGCTCGTCGGCTTCGACGCCCGGCACTAGAGCGAAAAACGAGTAGTTGACACTTTGGTTCCTGAGGAGTAAAAACATATCAGTGCTTTCAACATCTCCATCTATTTTTGGTGAAAGTGTGTTTGGATGATTTTTCGGATTACGGATATTGAAACGATTCCAGATTTTCTTGTATGGACGCCGGGGGAGCCGGTCTACAAGTTGATGCCGATACATCCTGAGGCATCAAGAGGTGGGGGTGGGATGGAGCTTGTGAAGGTTGAAGCTTTTCCACCGCCGCATGCTCAGCGGGTGGTTGCGATTAGTTATGTGGATGTGTCTTTCGATCCGGGAGCGACGCCCAAGTATCAATATCTCAGGTGTTATTCAGAGTGTCGGTGGTCTCGCGATCTAGTGGCACTTGATGCTGATGAGCATCGATTGTTATCGACGTTTGTGGGAGCGATGGCGCCGGATGTTCATTTGGTGACCTGGAATGGTCGAACTTTCGATCTGCCGGTGATTGCGATGCGATCCTTTAAGCATCGAATTGCTTGTGCTTGGTACTATGCCACCAAGGATGTTCGTTATCGGTATTCGACGGAAGGTCATTTTGACCTTATGGATTTTCTGTCGGATTATGGAGCGACGAGGCCGATGAAGCTTCACGATGCAGCTCGTTTGATGGGGCTGCCGGGGAAGACGGACATGTCGGGGGCATCTATCGAGAAGATCTACAACGATTCAGTAGCAGATCATAACAGCGATCTGGAGAGCATCCAGCTGAGTGTAGGTCGGTATTGCTTGCAGGATTCGATTCAGACAGCGCTGGTTTGGTTGAGGTCTAGGTTTCATGTTGGTAAGATCGTGGCAGCGTCATACAATCAGAGTTTGGAAACGTTTGAGTTGAGTCCAACGATAAAAGAAGCGATCACTCTCGATTGGGATCGCCTCAAGTTGTAGGAGCTAACACATGTCCATTGTATCTAGTGATTTCAATCCAGAGTCAGTGCTGCGTTCAGTGGCGACGGAGTTGCGGTACAATTCTGAAGACCTGTCGGTTTTTTGGGATGAGACTGCAGATCCGAGGATTCGGTATACCGTGAAAGGTAGAATCAACGGTATGGCAGTTGTTGTGTATCGAAATCAAGAATCAGCTGATGCTGATAAAAACCAGCAGATTATCGATTCATTGTTGAGAGGTGCCTTTTTCGAACAAAAGAAGGTCGACCCGTGGATGGTGAATGCGGTGGCGAAGGTTTGCAAGCTTGAAGATCTGACCTCGTATTTGACTGTGTTGTCTCGCGAGGGATGGGCCATGACAGATCTTGAGGCGGAGCCGAGTCGAGAAGTAAAGACGATTTCTCAGCTCAAGCGATATCAATTGCGACTATTGGCGATGTGGTTGGTAGATCCATTGGCGGCTCTGGGGGTTATTCACAAAGGCGATTTGTCCATTGTCTTAGCGGTGCTTATCGAGCAGTGTTCTTACGATGAAGCTGCGCTAGCCAAGGCCATTCGTTCGATCAGTGGCATGGGAGGCCTTGGTATCTCAGCGACGACTTCTGAAGGCTATATTATCGAGGCTGAGAATCAGGAAGCTCGTGACTACTTGTTGGCTCTGTATGAATCATCGCCCGTTTTGGGTTCGGCGGTTTGGCCGTTGAGCAGGTAGGAACATGAGTCTTTTCTGTTCAATTTGTAAGAACGAAGTACCTGATGGCTTTAATCAATGCCTATCGTGTAAGGCTGGATTTGCGCCACAGTTGGCTTGCCGTGCCTGTCAACGATTGGTACCACGTGGAGCCGCTACTTGTGCGGCTTGTGAGCGGGCCATGGTGGTGGTAGCAGCGCCTGAGTCTATTCCAGCTACTTCTCCAGTGGCATCTTCGACGAAGCTAGCGATTGTTTCTCCATCGTATGCGCCACCTGTTTTGCCGGGGCTGCCATCTCATGTGGGATTAACTCGCATTGCTGAGACGTATTCAGCGGGTCAGTTTGGTGTGACGGCGACGGTGCAAACACCAGCTTTAGACGTCGAGATTATGAACGAGATGGGTCAGGTGGTGGTGATTTTGCATACACTGGCGTCGAAGATGAACAAGTTTCAGGGCATTATGGAGTCGACCAGATCGGTGATTAGGCAATGTCGAACACTGGCGACTGAGTTGCAAGATGAGATTGAATCAAGGCGAGGGCCGCAGGGCTGATTGACAAATCGGAGAAGATCATGAAGAAGATGAAGAGTGCATCGAAGAAAACAAAGGTTTGTCGATTAGGACGTTCTCCATTGGAGGCCAGTTCAGATCGGAATTGCTCCGATAAGCCGAGTGCTAGCAATAAACCGGCGACGAAGAGTGAAGCATCGGCCGAGTCGTCGGGCGATCAAGAGGTGCAAGGAACGAGTGTATTGACTGTTCCGGTGGTTTATTACTATGAGCAGATTCTTCGTCTTCAAGCGGCTGCTGTTTTGGATGCTGTGGACGAGATGCATTTGTATCGGGATATGGTTATTGAGTTGGCGCCGAGGGTCTCTCTACGGGTAAAGGACACTTTGAATGTGTGCGAGTTGGCACCAGCGGATGTGGTTGGCGATCGTGTGCAGGCCTTGCTTGACGAGTCTGATTACAAGAGTTTTCAAATGGCGAGAGGTCATCTTGTCAAGTGTGTTTCCCACTTGAAGTTTTTGGTTTCTCATTTTAAGGACTCCTATAAGAAGGCTGTAGCCGAGATAGGATTACAAGAGGTGCGCAATTGCATGCTGTATCTTTACCAACAGTTTTTGGTAACTGGCGGTGAGGCGTTGTCAACATGGAATGAATTTAATGCTATTCTTGCTGTCTCTGGTGTAAATTTCGACTCGATTTTCAAAAACTAACATTTGATCAGGTTTCAGTGGGGCTGTAGTTAGCGTTCAACATGGAAGTGAGTAATCTCGAATGCCAATTCAAGTCAAGAAGTATGTGAATCGTAAGTTGCATCGAACGGGCGATACCAAGTATCTGTCGATGCTTGCTCTTGCTGATTTGGTGGTCGAGGACGGTGATGTACAGGTGATCTGTGATCGTACTGGTCGAGATCTTACCTTGGAGACGCTGAGTCGTGCTCTGTATGAGCGGCTTAAGGATTATGGCGATGAGTCGAGTTTTCTGGAGAGTGGAAGCAACAAGCCACCTCCGTTTGACGTCAGCGAACTTGTTCGTCTCATTTCTTTAGTGCCAGCCAGGAAGAAGGATTGATAAATGGCTCGTTCTCCGAAAACCCAATATCGACGTAGTACCCCTGTTATTCGATTGCAGCGCAATGTATTGAAGCTTGAGCGACATGCAGCGCTTGTGAACTCTCGTTTGTTGTCGTGGGTGGTGGAGGATGATGAATCGTTGGCAGATCAGGTGCGCCTTGCCGGAGCGATAATTCAGAACATCGCTAGATTAAAAACGGAGGTTGATACGCTCGTGACATCGAGGTTTGTTCCGCCTCGGCGATCATCAGCGTTGGTATATATCGAGGGTCAAATGGTTGCGGTTGCAGCGAAGCACCGTGACAAGTATGAGACGGCCTTTGAAAAGGTGCTGAAAGAAGATCCAGGTTTTTTAGATGAGCTGGTGGTAGTGAAGGTGTTGACGTCCGGTGAGATCACGGTGCGGCGGGGGCAGCGGACGCCATTCATTGTGCGCAAAAGTCATCTCGTTGCTGTTTGAGGATCTCATGCGCAAAGATCGGATCTCATTGTCGCGGGATGAGATCTATGAAATCATTGGCTACGCAGAGGCGACGCAGAGAGTATGTGGAGGATATCCGACCGAGTCGGAACTCGATCAATTTGTAGAACGATTGATCAAGAAGCGTTCAAAAAGGAATCCAATCAGTCATGATTGCAAAACCAAAAAGTAAGGGACGGGAGTTGGATGTTTTGCCGGCGGGTCCTTTGGAGGTTGTGGCCAATCTGTTTCAGCCTAAGCCGGTAGTGTCTGTGCCCAAGTCCATTCTGGGACGTGCTAGGCGTGCGGGACCGTTTAAAGTGCCGGCGTCCATGACGGGCTCGCCTGATGTTGAGCGCCGCTTAATGGCGAAGCGTTTCAAGGATCATCTGAGGGGCATTTCGGGGGCGAACAAGTTAGGAGCAGATCCAGACGAGTATGTGCCGCCAGCGAGACCATCTGGGGCAAGTAGGGGTCGATTTGGTACTGGTATGCCAACAGGGTCTCGATTGGGCCGATTAGGAGTTAGAGATGAACCAAGTATGATTTCTGGTAGAGGCCGGCCCATACTACAGGATGATGACGATGATTGATTATTGGGAGATCTTTAAATGATGGAGTTAAACGGTGTTATACCTAGTCAAATGGTCAAGGATCGACCCCAGGGAAACAGTTGTCTGTGAATACATAGCCTCGGCTCATGATGCTTGGGAGCTATGGAATTGGCTAACAACCAGGGCGCAGATGGAGTCTAAATATCATGAACTGTTGGTTGAAAAGAAACAAACGTCGGCTTTATTTGCGATGTGTTATAAACCGCCTGTTATTGAAGTTCGGGTGTTTGAAGTGGGCGGCTGTGAAGTGTCGCCTGAAAATGGGATAAATGGTATGTATACGCCTAAATTGAGGTCTCAAGAAGGGACAACTGAGGGAAGCAAATGACGAACAAGGTTTTTGTTGGCAACTTGCCATGGTCGGTTCGAACGGAGCAGCTGAGTGATTTTCTTTCAGATTTGGGTTTTACCTATCGATCGGTCAAGGTGATCGAAGATCGTGAAACTCAGCGATCTCGTGGTTTTGCGTTTGTCGAGTTCGAGACGCCAGAGGCTGCGGCCGAAGCGATTCGAGACTTGACTGGAGCTGTTTGTGAAGGACGGACCTTGTTTGCAAACGAGGCCAAGGATGCGCGGCCGAGTGGGGGCGGGGGGCGCGTAGCTCCGCGGGAGTCATCGAGAGCTGAGACTGGGGGGCGGTTCGAGCAGAGACCTCGGAGCAAGAGCAACAAGCATCGGCGGGGTAAGCCTGAAGAGGATTATGGATGGGGTAGCTGATGGATGACAAGAAGCCTTACAATCCACCATGGGATCACAGCTTCCAGTTAGATCCAGAGGTGAAGTGTGTGTTGTGTTGTCAGAAGGGCATTTCGGTTTTTGTTCGGGGAAAAGAAAATCAAGGGATTTGTGAAGCCTGTGCGGTGATAGCTCATTACATGTGGCGTCAGGAGCCTGGTGAAGTGCCTCCTGAATATCCTGAATCTGCGATGACGAAGATCTCTCGTGTGTACGTGGCGATAGCTCGGCTGTCGGACAATAACGAGGATGAGCAAGGTTGTCACTCAGAGGCCCAGCCCATGTTGCCGAACTCGTATGATTTCGCGATGGTAACTCGTGAGGATGATGGCACTTTGGATTTGCCAGGCACGGATGTGCAGCCGGGTGAGACCTTGCGAGAGGCTACGGAGCGCGTTTTGGCGTCGCTAAAGGTCAAGACCTGGGCACACCCTGACTTTGTCGAGTCCTTGTATACGGCTTATACGCCACGCGGCAGGCTTGCGACGGTGATGTTTGTGTCGGCGTGGGGGATGGTCGACGAGAAGGCGTTCGATGATGGCCTAGATTGGCGGCATGCGCCTCTGTCGTCAAGGGCGACGGTCATGGGGGGCTTTTACAAGGCGCTGGAGTCGGTGTGGGCCATGAGACTCTACCATCATTTTCGAGTCCCCTCTCATACAGAGGCTATCTGTGTGAAGGTAAGTGGCATGGGAGCTAGTTACTTTGAGCTGGAGCGTCTACTGCGAGCCGGCAAGAAAAATCTTGATACCTCGATGGCGGAGCTTATGAGGCGTCAGATGTCGGCTGATGAACGGTTGATTGCCAAGATGTTAGCTGAGCATGCGGAGATGGCGACTTCTCTAGAAAAAGAGCAAGGCGAGCGAGTTGGGTCGTTAACTGATGCTATAGATAAGGTGCCTACAGAGATGAGCGGTGAAGAGTCGGCAGTTCGACCGGTAGAGCTTCAGAAACAGCTTCTGGGAGTGCAATCTAAAGGCGCTGACGACGATTCATCGGCTGTTGTGGCGTTTGGGGCGACAGAGAGTGTTGAAGAGGAGGATAACTCAACCGATGAGGCTCCTCAGGATGAGGAGGGGACTGTCGTATTACAAGAGAATCCACCAGAGGGTTTTGTGCAAAAGGGTCGTCCGTTGAGCATGAAACTTTCCTAGTTTTTAGCGCTTGACACTTTATTCTAGGGGTTGTAAAAGCATATTTCATCTAAGGCGAGGAACATGAAGGCGATTGAAAGCTCCAAAGCATCCAGGATTCGGCTGTACGCACATGAGATTGCGAATAGGCTTGACAAGGCTATTTCGCTAGGGGTGGCTGCAGCCTATCCGATGTTGTTTTCAATGGAAGCACCCGATCCATTGCCGGACTGGAAGGTTGGGGTTCGTTTTGGTTGGCGTGTGGTGCGGGTATCAGTTAAGGAGACCTTGAAGGTGCTCAAGAAAGGGTTGCCATGAATCCAATCGTCGCCAGATATATGGCTGTCATGCCAAAATCGAATGATGGGATAGTTGCCAAGTACATGGCTGCAGTGTCATCCGATGAATCGGATTCAGTTTGTGCTAGTGAATCGTCAGGTGCTGGTTTAGATCTTGCGAATCAAGCAGCGGCAGCTGAGGATGTTGCGTTTTTGTTGAAAGCAATTGAGGATTTTGCGCGGGGAAAACCCGCAACGAAAGATCTCATGATGTTGATGGGGGCCGCAGCGATTGTTCGCTATCCAGCTGTACGCTGTCGAGAGAAGCCATGAACGTTTCTAAAACTATTGTGTGAGCTGAGGTGTGAAGTGTTCAAGTCGAAAATGCGTGTTGTGACTTCGGAGGTCATTTTAGCTGCTATGGAGCCCGAGCAGATTTTTGGAGATTTAAAGTCCGAAGATGGGATCACACCCGAAGATCTTCTCAGGAGTGCTTGTCAGCATTATGCCAGGTGTTTCGGTCCTGATCGTAATCCGTCCGCGTCGGATGATTTTAAAGCTCGGGCTACGAGAGTGATGCAGGCATTGAACGTTCTGCGACAGGACGCTGAGAAGAAGCTTGCAGCTGCCATCTACGGGCAAATTATATGAACAAGTCAGTCGACATTTTGAACAAGCGACAGAACTACCAATTGTGGCAGTCTGGGGCATTTGGCAACAAGTTACGATCTTGGCGATCTATTGCCGAGTGGCAAGCCAGTGGTTTTACGGGGTTGGTAGTATTAAGATCGCTGATGGAAGGTGGCGGTCCGTGTGTTTACGACCTGAAACCGGACCAAGTTGCTTCAGTAATTGCCGATTGGAGTCTGTTGGGAATCCCCACCGATCGGATTATGCTTAATGAAGCGATGCCAAAGAACGAAGTTGTCCTACAAGGCGAATATTTGAACGACATCTTCGTCATGGAAGACCGGCCGGTGTGGAGTTATCTTTACTATAGTAAAGAGCCACTTCACATGCGGGACGCCTTAAAGGCGGTTCCAGAAACTGCTTACAATCTTAGAGCCGATCTTTTATTGAGGATGGCGATGACTCCATCTTCATATGAAGACTGGCTAGTGCTACTTGACAAGTATCCAGCCCATGTCTTGGAGTTTTCAGTTTTCAGCCATTGTGTCGGGGACACGCCTGGAAGAAATGCAGTAGTATGGGAAGTCAGGAAATACTGAGTCAGAATGTGAAAGGATGATAAGTCATAAGGGCCATGTTGTCGAAGTTAGGGGCAACCTGGGATGTTCATCGAGGCTGGGTATTTCCCTGGAGCTGACACTGCTGCCCGTCACCGTGTTTTGGTGGTTGCCATTGACGTCGTTTTGGGGCAATTTCGACCTCCCAATCGATAGACGTCTGAGGAGGAACGATGGATACGATGTCGCTCGAACAAAATCCGCTACTGAGCGAGGTTGTTTTAGCTCGTCCCGAGGAGTTGATTACCGCTCGTTGTCCCACAGTAGCGCTGCATTTATTGGTCAAGAATGGCGAGAGTTGTGTAGGGCGACTGATCGACAATGTTGGCCCGTACATCCACGCTGTGGTAGCGGTGGTCAACGATACAACCGACAAAACCATCGAAGTGCTGCGTGCGAAGTGTGCGCAGTACGATCTGTCTTTGGATGTAGTCGAGGTGACTGCTCAGTCGCATCCAGGTTTTTACATTATGGATGAGTGGGCGACCTATCAATATGGGTCGGCTTTAACGAATGAGAGTTTTGAGGGACCGTTTACGGGCAAGCCGTTGCTGGCGAACTGGGCCGCAGTTCGTAATCTTGGCTGGGAGATCAGCAGAGCCGAATGGAAGCTCTTTCTGGATGCTGATGACGAGGTTGAAGATCCAGAGAGCATTCCGGGCCTGTGTCTGGCGCTCGAAGAGCGAGGAATTGAGCTTGCGACGACTCGGTATCAGTTTCAGACCACGACCGCAGGTCACTCGCAGAGTGATGCTTTTCGCGAGCGTCTGGCGGCCAATGTCCCGAGCATCAAGTGGCATGGAAGGGTCCACGAGGTTTTGAAGGGGCAGGCCACGACGGCGCACATTGAGGGCAACTTGAGGGTTGTTGATCGTCGGGACAGTCAGGGGGAAGGGTTGCGGCCGGTGGGTAGGAACTTCAAGGTTCTCTATCGTGAGGCCAGGTTGAAGGGCTGGCAGGTGTCGCCGAGGACGCTCATCTATTTGGCGATGGAGTCCAAGGAGACGATGCCTGGATTGGCGAAGGCAGCACTTAACCTCTATCTGGAGAAATCCACGTGGTGTGAGGAGAGGGCTTGGGCGTGTATCATGTGTGGGGAAATCTGTGAAGCCGAGGGTGACATTCCAGGAGCCTCCGAGTGGTACCAGAAGTCTTTGAGGGTGCATCCTGGTAGCAAGGCAGCATTTCGACTTGCAAAGACGTTGTTTCAAGAGGGCAAGTGGCGAGATACAGTTGACGCTTACTATTTGGGCATGTCGAACAAGTCTTTTTTGCAAGTGATCGATAATGGGCAGGTGTTTGAAGACGCTACTAAGATCTTAGTGGCGGTAGCCTTGCGTAAGATGGGGCGATACACTGAAGGCCTAGTTTTCTGCAAGGATGCTTTGGCAGCTCATCCTATGAATACGACTCTTCAATCATTGTATGAGGAGTTGACAAAGGCAGCAGCACGACAACCGTCGCCCGCTAAATAAAGGTCGAGAATGCGGAACAACGAAGATCGTCCTAAACTGTTGGTAGGAGCATTTTTTAGCGACACAAAAGATCGTGGAGTGACTCGGTATGAGATTGTCGACGCTGTTGCTCGCACGACGCTTTTTCGAGCAGATGATTTGATACGTCTGGTTAATGCTGGAGTTCGACAACTGCCCACCCGTGACAAAGAGGAATTCATGGCTCGACTATGGATTGAGCTGAATAAAAACCAAGACCCATGAGAGGTGACTTATGACTATCGAAGCACTAGCGCTAACCCTATGCATGGCATCGGGTGTATTTGGGCGTCCGGCATGGACGCCGGAGAAGTGTCAAGAGCGCGCAAGTCAGATTCACAAGATAGCCCAAGAGAACGATGTAGATCCAATGTGGTTTGTGGCCATCAATATTCAAGAATGCGACATGCGCGAGGATGTTGATGCTAAGGTTTTTGCACCCGCAATAGCCAAGCGTCCTCCTAAGCAAATAGGAGCCGATTTATGCCCAATGGGAATTCGATTTTTGTGGCCCAATGGAAAGCGACCTGACAAATCTTTGGATGCCTTAGCTATCTATGAGTTGGCGGGAAAGAAGATGGCGAGGTGGAAGCGTTGGTGTGATAAAAAACACAAGAATCATAGTTTTGTGGTTCATTGGAATGAAGGCAATCCGATTTATGCGGCTCAGGTTTTGGCATTTCGGACGGTGTTGATGGGGCAGTCGTTGAACTCTGATGACAATTTAACAGGGCGGACGAAAGAGATTGTTCGCCGGCTGCGACGAGCCCAGAGAGATCGGAGATCTTAGTAACAGGTGAGAAATGGCTTTCTTGGCGATGTTGAAGGCTCTGGCGGTGGGGGTTGGGATCTTCTTAGGAGATCTAAGGACAGAGTGTCAATCTGTCCTTTGCACTTTTGGTTTGCGCACATGTCGAAGATGTAGAGAACAAGAACGAAAGCGGGAGGGATTGAACGATGATTGAACAACAGCAGACGAGCAGTGATAGCCAAGAATGGATCTTGGTAAGCGACAATGGACTGCAGAACATGATCTTTGGCCAGTTGGCAGCAGGATTGTATACCACTGAGGTATTGACGACATTGCGCAGTAATTCACATTGCACGGTCGAGCTATTCAATGCTCGTGTGATTATGAGTCAGACGGTGCCATTGCTGTCACCTGAAGGTGGAATGGCAGTGCAGACCTTCTTCAAGGTTATGCCGTTTCCAACCAATCCAGATGGTGGTCATGTGTTTGTACGCGCTACGATGATTATCGACGTGGAGAGGGATCCAGTGACCAAGGAGATGTTAATGGGCCAGCTGAAGGAATGTCGCGAGATGGAGAAGGCTGAAAAGGCCCGACGGTCGCGGCTGGTGACACCGTCGATTCATCTGAGTCGGAGCTAGCTGATATGGGAGGTGCCAGGGTATCGTCAGGTCCCGACTCGAAGCAGGACTACAAGACTCAAGCCGACTTGATGGCGGCTCTGGTTGGGCGGTTCGGGCCTATCACCTTCGATCTGGCGGCGTTAGCGGAGAACACCCAGTCGCCGAACTATTTTGCTCCTTGTACGGGGCCGGAGGGGCCGTTGCCTTTCGACCCGAAGGCGTATGCCATCGACGCTTTTGATCAGGATTGGGCTAAGCTCTCTACGAACACTTTTCGAAGGTCTGGTTGGTCAGGTCTATTGTGGCTAACGCAGAATGACTTTGCGCGGGAGCTGGCGCGGATTGACTTACCGCTGTCGACCTACACGCAGTGGTACTGGAAGATCGACTTGCACAATCTGCTGCATTTTTTGACCTTGCGGGTGGATGCGCATGCGCAATGGGAGATCCAACAGTACGGCGTGATCATCGCCGGTATGCTCAAACGGGTGGCGCCCATTTGCTATGAAGCTTGGATTGACTACGATGTCTGCGGTGCTCGGCTTTCTCGTATGGAACTCGATCTTATTCGAACACTTCGTAACGTGGGATACGAGCAACTTTTTTCTGATTTGGATCCTGAGATGGCATCTGAGACGTCGACTAATTCATACGGGTTGACTACTCGCGAGTATGAGGAATTCAAAGAACATTTTCACGATCGGTCGATGCCCAACTTCGAGTTAGATCTATCAACCGCCAAGGATGCTTCCTATTTCGAAGAAGCTGCCAAGGCGGCGGTGCCGGGCGCCAAGTAGGACAAGGGAGATCAGCGATGAATGAACCGTTGAGACTTGTTCCATCCGAGAAGGAGAAGATTGTCACACTGACAGCTCAGGCCGAGCGAGTGGACAAACTTGTTGATGAGCTTATAGCTTACAATGAATCGCTGAAGGAACAGATGGAACAAGTTCGACTAGCGCTGGGGATAGATCACTACGACTTCGACCGTTTGAAGAGTGGCGACTATGTTTTTTCGAAAAGTACGGAAGTTGGCAAGGTCTTAAGAACACTCGCTGACAAACTGGAGGCGGCACTTGGGCACTAGTAAAGAAACTGAGCGACCTTCCAAAGGAAGATCTAACAAAGATGTTTTCGAGAAGGCGCTGGCTGACTATTATTTGGTTCGTTTGTCGGTAGTTTGCGATCGGGAAGTCGTACTACCTGATCATATCAAGACGCCTGCCTGGCTGGATAGAAAAGCTGTACTCTGTTTGGAATATGGACTCGACATGGCAGTTCCTATTTCTGACATGGTTGTAACTGATGAGGGTGTGGCAGCTACTTTGAGTTTTTCACGGACGCCTTATCCGACGTTTGTGCCATGGAAGTCCGTAGTTGGTTTCACTTGGGATGGCGAGCGTCCGCCTATCCCTAAGTCTAAGCCGAAACTAGGTCTTGTGAAATGATCATGTCTATTACGCTTTCACTCGCGGTTTTTAACTGTTACAAGTGAGGGTTAAATGCCTTGTGAATCCATGAATGATGAAACGTTTCTGAGATATGTGAGCAGCCATTCCAGGACGGAACGGCATGCGTTTCATAAGGATGATGTTGTTCGACTAGGGATGTTAGCAGGGGTACTGGAGATTCAAGCGGGTGATTGTGGGCTAGGCGGTTTCTTGGGAGTAGATCAGCATGAAGCAGATCGCCTGATTGAATTGGCCAGGATGAGAATGATTAAGGAGTGAAGATGGAAGCTCCAGATACGATCTTGGCGGCCATACAGCAGCAACGAGAGTTGCTTGAACAAGCTGTAAAAACGAAGCAGGCTGAGTTGGCTGAAGCTGAGACGAAGCTTTCAGCGTTTCGAGCCAGCGCGTTGGCTGCCTTGGGAGCCGCCTCTGGATCTAAGAGCGCTCAGAAACAACGGGCCGAACGCCAAGCTGTGGTGGCTTCCCTGGTGGCTGAAGGTTATTCTCGGGCTGAGATTGTACAACGTACAGATCTGCCCGATCATTTAGTCGGATACGATATTGACTGTCTCCGTAGGCGGCGGCCTAAGCAGGGAACGACGAAAGTTTTTGCTTCATCTATCGATTCGACTGAGACGGAAGAGTGTTCCTTGGATCCTGCGGTAATGGCGACCAACGATGACGATACATCGGCTAGTCCATATGTACCCTCAGAAGAAGATAAGCCCGGCCAGGCTGGGGTCGTGCGAGCTGGATGTGCTGCTAGTAGAGATCAGTTGAAAGCTGTGACGAAAGAGCATCAAAGAGCTAACAAGAAAAGGGTCTCCTTTCGAACAACAGTTGATAATAAGCACTTTCACATTGCCGACTTAGATCTAATGGGCGATGGGGAAACGCGAAAAGATGAGACTGGCCACAAGCACAGAATATGCCGATTTGAGTTGCTTGAGAGCGATCATATGCATGGTCTTACGTTGCAAGGAGATTGAAATTTGGACAAGTGGATTGATACAACATCAGAAGTGGAACCGGTGTCTGAGAAGGTTGCGCTTTTCGATTTAGATGGCACCTTGGCGGATTTTGATGGTGCCATGGTTGTTGGGCTGAACGCTCTAGCAGCGCCGGGGGAGCGAATTCATACCATGCCGTATGAGCAAGACGAGCTGCCCCATATGGCGACGCGGATGCGCTTGATCAAACAGCAACCAGGTTTCTGGAGCGGTCTTGCAAAGATGAAAGACGGTTTCCTGGTTCTGCAGATGGCAAGAGAGCTTGGCTATCGCCTCATGGTGTTGTCGAGGGGGCCACGAACGAACTCGGCTGCCTGGGGCGAAAAGCTAGAGTGGTGCCGACGAAATCTACCTGAAGATGTGCAGGTGACATTGACTGAGGACAAAGGACTCGTCTATGGAAGGGTGTTAGTAGATGACTGGCCTCCATATATCGTGAGGTGGCTTGAATGGAGCCGTCGAGGATTGGTTATCATGCCCGATCGTCCTTGGAACAAGGGCTACAGCCATCCTCAGGTGATTCGGTTTGACTACGATTCCAATAATAATGAGGTGTATCGAGCATTGACAGAGCGGAGAATTTGATCGTGATGGCGGCTCGTCCACCAAGAGATCTAAATATGAAAAAGCTAAACTACGCTGCGATGATTTGCTTGACGGTTCCTTTCATCTTTCTTGGGATCGCCGTCGGCCTGTTCGAAACCTGTGTGGGTACCGATGGTGCTGCTACCGAGTTAGTAGCAAGACCGTTCCTCTGGGCCTACCGACGAAAGATGTGATTAAATGACAACTGTCCAAGCTCGCAAAGATATTCAGGTCTTTAGCGTAAGTGTACTCACAATACTAGCGTTAGTAGGTCTTATTGGATGGTGCCGATGCTCGCGAACACGTCATTTCGGCTTTCTTGTCTATTATGGCAAGTGGCTTTGCCGAACATGTAGTCTTAGAGAATTACTTACAGCTTCGCGACTATTTGAACTCGCGAGCTGTTGTTCCCACTGAGGACGGAGGTCAGATCTAAATGAGTCTTAATATTCCCTCCAAATGTAAGGGCTGTGGCAAACCACTGCTTATGGAGAACCTTTACGTCGATGATGGTTGTCTATGCAACTCCCCAAGGGGCACAAATTTTGAACCTTGGCCATGTTGCATTTGTGGAACTGATTTTTGTGTGAAACCAGGACACCGAATGAGTGCTTTGTATGGTGATACCTACATACGAGTAGCTGACATGTTGTTGTTAGCCCGAGTGGTAGACGGAGCTGCTCCACCACCTCCAAAAGTGGTGAACCGAGGCATCGACCTTCTAATAGCTGACTAAGACTTCACAACTCATCTCACTTGTGGGATAGTAACCGACATGCGACTTTCCCTGCATATGATGGTGCTCAATGGTTCGAAGGTGCTTGACCGAGCCTTGCGGCCATTGGCGGGTATCGTCGATGAGATCTGTTTTACGGATACAGGTTCAGTTGATGGAACGCCTGAGACGATTTTATCGCTCTCCCAGCTGCTTCGTTGCGGCTGTAGGGCGGTGTTGTTGCGGCCCGAGACGCATCCTGAGCTGTATTTTCGAGACGAGCCAGCCGCATTTCGATTCAAGTTTCCGTCATCAGTCTTTTTCACGGGGCTACCACAGCTGCGTGATTGGGCTACAGCTCGTAATCAATCGCTTGATTTGTGTCAGGGCACGTATGTGCTGCGCATCGATGCTGATGATGAGGTGCTTCGACCGGACAACATTTTGCCAGCTCTATCGGTGCTCGATGCGCACTCTCAAATTGATTTCCTGATGTGCATGTATGAGATCGTAACTGATGGGATGATCGACTACGTGACTTCCCATCATTTCTTTTGGCGAAACCTGCCAAAATATCGATTCAAGCAAGTGCTTCATGAGCATATTCCAGGTCGCCTAATCGATGGATCTAATCAGCTTGTAGTTCAGTCAGGTTTGCTTTTCAGGGATTGGCGTGATTCTCAGGGTCTTGGAATCCGAGTGCCCTATCGTAATTTCAAAGTGTTGTTACTCGAATACGAGAGGCTGCTTGCGGCTGGAGAGACTGTTAATCGGCATATCCGTCTCACATTGGCGGATGAGGGTGTAGCTGTAGATCCAGAGTTTGCAATGTCTGTGTTGGGAGATCCATATGGGTATCCTATGGCGCTAGGCTGGGCTCATTACATCCGAGGCGAATGTTTCAATCGGTTAGGCCAAAAAGCAGAGGCATTGCAAGAGTTCGAGCTGGCAAGTCAAATGGGTGAGTTGAGAGGGACCATGCGAGTGGGTTTCATGCAGTACGAGCTTGGAACAGGTGACTATCAAGCTTCGTTGCGAGAGGCGCTGCGTAGACGGCAAACAGCCATGTCCTGTTTGATTCCTAATAAGGACGTACAGAAGGCATTGCATCTGCTGCAAGCGCGCGGCTCCTATGTACCTGTGGAGGCCAGTCGTCGGGTTTACGATTCACGGCGAGCAAATTCCTTCGAAAAAGTCTAGATCTAGAGGGGTCGAGTGGTGTAAAAAAGCTTGAATAGTAGAAAAACGGCGATGGAAGGACAGTCATAGATGAGCGATGCGAACATTTTGAAGGCGTCCATGTTTACGCCTGGTCCTCGATTTGTTTGGGGTCTGCCCATACGGATAATTGGTGGTCCGGGCACGGCGAAAACAGACATCATCACTCAGGTGGCAACCAAGGCTGGCTTCCACATGGTGGTTGTCCTGGCGAGTCTAAGAGATCCAACTGATTTTTTGGGTATGCCGGTGGTGCGGGATGGAGCTGTTAGTTATGCGCCTCCCGATTGGGTTGCTGAAGTGACAGTTCATCCAAACTCGGTAGTATTTTTTGATGAGATCAACACTTGCAGTCCCTCGACGCAGGCTGCCCTACTGAGGGTTGTATTGGACCGTGTAGTAGGTAACTATCGACTGCCTTCTACGGTTCGAATACTTGCCGCTCAAAATGGTGTTGACGAGGCGGCAGGTGGATATGATTTAGCGATGCCGCTTGCCAACCGATTTGGAACGTTGGCTGATTGGGCTGGTCCCAATGCTGATGAGTGGTCGGAGTGGCTAGTGGGAGACAGTTCGGAAGGGCCGGTTGACTTTCATGTTGCGGATGTTGGGACTGAGCAATCGAGGGTATTGTCGGCATGGTCGTTTGAATATGCAAAAGCAGCAGGGATAGTTTCCACGTTCATCAGTCGAAGACCGGCTTTGTTGCATGTGCAGCCATTGACGGGTAGTCCGCAGGCGAGTTTGCCATGGCCGAGTAGGAGAACGTGGGCCATGGCGACCCGAGCTATGGCGGCATCTCAGATTCACAAGCTCACCGAGGAGGAATCTGAACGATACATTGGAGCTTTTGTTGGGTTAGCAGCCATGGTTGAGCTGAAGAAGTTTATCACCGACTTAGATCTTCCAGATCCAGCTGAGCTGCTCGATGGTCGCATTTCCTTCAAGCACAACAAGAGCCGTCTAGATCGTACAATGGCGGTGCTGGCGGCTTGCAGTGGATTGGTAGTACCTAAAAACGCATTCCGAAGGCATGAGCGTGCAGCTGTGCTCTGGGGCCTAGTTCGTGATGTCATGAAATCTGCGGCCGATGTGGTATGGCCTACGGTTAGGCTTCTCTGCTCCAGAGGATCAGGACTAGAGCGCGACGGCAAGACCTTCAACAAAGATGCCGAAGCTGTTTTGACAAGGTTTCATTCCATGCTCAAAGCCGTCAATATTCTCCCAGGTGCTGATAGTGGAGTCTGATCTAACGAGTGAAGAGGCACTTTCGGCAGCCTTTATGTCGGCCTATAGAGCCTATCCGTACTTTTCGTCTGGACTTGCGATGCTGGTAAGAAAGATCGTCGAACTTCCATCGGCAACGATGGCTGTGACGAGAGATGGGATATTGCTTGTAGATCCAAGGTTTCTTGCTGCTTACCACGCAAGACAACTTGCCGAAGTGTTGGCTCACGAGCTTCTGCATTTATTGAGAAATCACGCGGAACGATCAGATCGTATCCCTGCGGTTGATTGTTATAGATGGAATATCGCTAGCGACTGCGAGATTAACAGTAGTTTGCAACGGGCTTATCTTCCGGGCTCACCTTGTTTGCCTGGTAGGTTTAAGCTGATGCCCGGTCTTTTGGCTGAAGAGTATTACGAGATGCTCCCAGTCTTTGAAAGAAGTATTTGCGCTGTAGTTTGCGAGGGAGGATGCGGAAGTGGAAGTGGTGGAGAACGAGTTGACGGCGAGCCTGCAGAGGGCACTGAAGAGGGACGTAGCAAGGCTGATATTGTCTGGGTGAGACAGGCGGTGGCTGCAGCCATTGTGGAGCACGCTGGTCAGGGGGCTGGAACGGTGCCAGGCGATCTTCTCAAGTGGGCTAATGGTGAGCTTCGACCGCCTAAAATCAACTGGAGAGACAAGCTCAGAAGGATCATCCGATCTGAGATCGGACAATCACAAGGGAAGGTGGACTATACCTGGAGCCGTCCGAGTCGTCGATACATGTGCCAGAACGCAGCAGGGCGATCTCTTGGTAGTGAAGATGTTTTGTTGCCATCGCTCAGAGGATGGACGCCTCAAATTGCAATAGGGTTAGATACCTCTGGATCTATGAGCATGAAGCAAATCGAGATGGCCATGGCGGAGATAGGTGGAGTGTTGCGAGCGATTGGCGTATCAGCTACTTTTCTGGATTTTGATTGTGAATTGCAGGCACCTCTCAAGAAAATACGAAACGTTTCTGATGCGATTTCGTGTCTACGGGGAGGTGGAGGCACAGATTTTCGAGTTGTATTGGACAAAGTAGTGCAATTGAAACCGCGCCCGAGCTTACTTATCATACTGACCGATGGTGATGGTCCGGCACCCGAAGCTCCTCCCAAAGGCGTGAGTGTTTTATGGGTGCTAATTGGGAACACCTTTAAGAAACCAGTCGAATGGGGAGAGAGCGTTGTCATCGAGGAGGGTTTGCAATGAACGATACGAATAATACCAAGATGGTTTCGGACTTGTTGAATAAGTGGAAAGCAAACGCAAGATCGGCATCGCCCTTGGGACTGATTGAACGGGACGAGGTTCGAAAGGTGGCGCGTCAGATAAGCGATTTAAGAGAATGGTC
>Ga0187885_10000684_pt1 | contig 40308 bp, 35 predicted proteins | sample June2016WEW_20_1_3_FD_132970 | JGI IMG/M metagenome (GOLD analysis project Ga0187885, IMG submission 132970) | Peatland microbial communities from SPRUCE experiment site at the Marcell Experimental Forest, Minnesota, USA - June2016WEW_20_100 | ecosystem: Environmental > Terrestrial > Soil >...
ACGAGGATTAAGCGCCAGGGCCTGACTGGGGGATAAATGGAAATTGTACTGATGAGTCGCAGCGACGAGAATTACCCCAAATCCCTCATTCACCTGAGAGGACATAATGCCCCTGCCGCGATCACTATGATTGGCGATCCAACCATAATGCGGTGCAAAAAGCTTGGCCTGATCTGTTCCGTTAGGTGTCCGGGATCAATTGTCCTCAAAACATTCGATGCCATACGTGATCTTCGCGACGCCGGGATCACGGTCATCGGCGGATTCCACTCGCCAATGGAAAAGGAGTGCTTGGGGCTGCTTCTCAGAGGAACTGCGCCGGTTATCATTTGCCCGGCGCGGAACATAGAAAACATGCGGATTACAGCCGAGTGGAAAGGTCCATGTGCCGAACGGCGCTTGCTCATTCTCTCGTCATTTGGCTCGGCCGCACGTCGGGTCACAACTGAACTAGCCGCCGCCCGCAATGAGTTCGTGGCAGTCATGTCTGATGCCCTGTTTGTCCCTCACGCCTCCCTCGGTGGAAAGACGGAGCAGCTAATCAAACATTCGATACAGGGGGTGAAGCCGGTTTATACGGTGGCTGATTCCGAAAATGCTCATCTTTTAGCCTCAGGGATCCAGCCACTGGCGGTAGCAGATCTGGCTAAAGCCTTTGAGGCTTGAGGACGCTCAGTTTCGAAAGCGGCTGCTTATCGGCTAACTGCGCACCTCTCAGGACTCGATCGTGATTGACTCGACGGGCACTCCGACCTCCGATGCCACGGGCGTCCAGGTGTCCACGTCCTCAGCCTGCGTTTCAATTGACACCGCTAGGGCGTATCTTGCCTAAACAGGAATTCGAGAATCTCTGAAATCCGGTGCAGCTCGGGTTGGACCAAGCCCAAACTATGCCCACGGCAAACTAAGCGCAACCAACTGCAGCAAAGAAGAGAGTAGGTATCGGATCACGAGATCGCAGCGCTTGCTCATTTTGTCGCTATTTTTTTCTATGTAGACTTTTTGTGGGTGTTTGCGCGAGGCTATTGGCAGGCAAAAGCTAGGAGAGTAAGCCTATGAACTTTACGTGGATACCCTTCTACGAGGAACTGGCGCGGAAGATCGCCCCTTATGAGAAGCGCTCGAAGGACTTGGTCGAACTGCTCGCGGCCGTCCTGCAAGAGCAAGGTATGTCTGTCGATTGGCTCCGAGACAAGGACGCCGAAGGAGCTCGCATTGCTCTCGATGCGTTTGATCCGTTCACCTTCTTTGCCGCCTTCAATCGGGGCATTACGGAAGTGAACAGAATCGGCATTCTCAACGCCTTGAAGCAACGTCTCAATATCTCTGCATCGGTCCCCACAGACTTCATTGGCATCCCCGTTGCGGACAACCGAAACGCATGGTTCTTCGACTTTCTTGCTACACGAAAGGCCGATGCCATCAGCAACCTTTGGAGTCTGTTCCTCGAATGCCTTGGGAAGTCGATACATCAAGTGACGCCGGGAGTGTACGAAAAGGTCGCAGAATCCGCCGGCGTGGGCAAGACGACGATGGGGCTCTTCTGGGTGAAGCCCAGCGAATATCTGTCGCTCGACAGCGTGATGCGTACGTTTTTGGAGGACAACCTAAAGGAACTCCATCTTGAAAAAGCCAACACTCGGGACGGTTACGCCGAGACGATCCAGGCGGTGCGAGGCGCTTTTCCAGGAAGACAGTTTTGTAACATTTCTTATGAGGCGTGGACAACCAAACAGAAAGGCAAGCCTACCCACTGGATACTGGCATTGGGCAAGGGGTCGGAGTTCTGGGACGACTGCCATGCCAAGGGGATCGTGCGAGTCGGATGGGATGCGATGAAAACCGATCTCAGCATGCTCGATCCAGATCAACTTGAGCGGCTACATACGGAGTCGAAGGAAGGCGACTTCAAGGGGATCAAGGATTTCGTTGCCGTTATGAAGCCTGGCGACCGTGTCTTCATCAAGCAGGGCATTAGTAAAATCATCGCCTACGGCGAGATCACCGGAGGAACGCCAGAAACAGAAGGCAGAGAATACTGCTTCAAACCCACTCTCGACACATACCGCCATATCAGACCAACCAAGTGGCTGAAGACTGGCAGTTGGGACATACCCGAAGGCGTGACAAAGCTTCCTCAGAAGACACTCACGTCCGTCACACAGCAGGCGAGAGTGCAGGAGTTGCTGAGCCTGATAGGCTGGCAGTCCAAAGACGATATGGTGGAAGCGAAGGACCTCCTAGCTGGGCTGAATGTCATCCTCTACGGACCGCCTGGGACCGGCAAGACCTACCAACTGCGTCACACCTACTTCCCCCTGTTTACGGAGAGGAAAACCAAGACGAAGGACGAGTTCGCCGAGGAACTCGTCTCCGCGCTATCATGGTGGGAGATCGTGGCGGTTGCGGTGTACGATTTGAGCCGACCTAAGATCTCCGTAAGCGACATTCTTGCCCATCCCCTCGTGGCGGCGAGAGTCAGACTGACAAGCAACAAGCACCCTCGAGCTGCCGTTTGGGCTACGCTTCAGATCCACACCAAGGAAGACTGCGCACTGGTGAATTACAGCCAACGCAGTTCCCCTTTGATCTTCTCCAAGGAACCAGACTCAATGTGGACGCTGGATCGTCAGGCCGTCGAGAACGAGTTCCCCGAGCTTTTGGAAGTGCCGAAAAAGATAAAGGAGTTCACGCCCATCCAATCCGAAATCCGTCGATACCGGTTCGTGACCTTCCATCAATCGTTCTGCTACGAGGACTTCGTGGAGGGGATCAAGCCAGTAGTGAGGATGGATGCCTCCGATGACGACGAGAGCGACGATGGTCGAGGCGACATCGCCTACACTGTCAAGAAAGGCGTCTTCCAGGAGTTAGTGGAAGAGGCACGCAAAGATCCCTCGCACGAGTATGCCCTATTCATTGACGAGATCAACAGAGGAAACGTGGCGAACATTTTTGGCGAGTTGATCACGTTCATTGAAGAGGACAAGCGTCTTGATGCCAGCGGGAATTTGGAGGCAGGATCGTCCTGGACTGCCACCCTCCCGTACTCGCGACGGCGATTCGGCGTGCCCAACAACCTGTACGTCATCGGGACAATGAACACAGCGGACCGTAGCATAGAGGCTTTGGACACAGCGTTGCGGCGTCGGTTTTCGTTCATTCCCACCTACCCGAAGCCCGCGTTGCTACGTGATTATCAACCCCACGGCTTCGGCGTGAATCTGGAGAGCCTCCTCAGAACCATAAACGATCGACTGGAAATGTTGCTGGACCGGGACCATACCATCGGTCACTCGTACTTGATGAGCCTCAAGGATGCACCCGATCCGTTGGCGAAACTGCAACGGGTCTTCGCCAACAATATTCTGCCCCTGCTCCAGGAGTACTTCTACGGTAACCCCGCCCGCATCGGAATGGTGCTCGGTTCCGCCTTCGTCACGAAGCGGGGTGCATCCGCCAAACTGGCGAAGGGGGACTGGGATACGAGCGAGGCGGAGGAGAAGGAAATCTACGACATTACCCCCCAGGAGGAATGGACTCTGTCAGTGTTCCAATCGGTCTATGCGTGAGCCAATACAAGTCTTCGAGCACGATGTGCTGAGGGTCGACGATAGGGGGTTAACTAGGAAGCACTTCGACGCTCTGGTAATGTATAACCAGCGTAATGGGGATCAGTTCTTCACTGTGCGGCACCAGGCTCTTCGCTTCCGCAGCTATGTCGGTGTCCTGCAGGTCGGTCGCCTGACCATCGAGGTCCTGCCTAAGGTGGATCGCTCCGGCGTTGCCGACAAGATGCTCTGCCGGAATGCACTGATCGGGATGCTGCGGTATTGCGGCTACCTTAGGGCGAAGCTGCCGACGTGGGCGGAATTGCATCTCCAAGAGACCTCCTTGCTTGACCTCTACTTGGAGGCGTTTCTGTCCGAAGTGGATGACCTCGTCCGTCAGGGGCTGGCAAAGCGATACCGCCGAGACCGCAGAAACCTCACATCGTTGAAGGGACGGTTGGTCTTCGGCGAGCACATCACCCGCAACTCCGTCCACAAGGAGCGATTCTATGCCGACCACGACAGATATGATTGGGACAATGAGTTCAACAGAGTCCTGAAGAGGGCGGCGTCCATAACGGCAACCATCGCCATGATGATCCCCCTATGCAGCAGAGCAAGATTCGTGAGCCAATTTTTTGAAGGCGTCTCCGACGTTCCCATGTCGGCAGCGACCTTTGACCGACTCAGATACGACCGGAAGACGGAGAGATATCGACGTGCCATAGCCCTGGCGAGGCTTATCATCTTGAACTACCAGCCAGACGTTCGGGCCGGTGGCCAGAACGTCCTTGCCATTCTGTGCAATATGAACGATCTATTTGAGCAGTACGTGCTCAGGCGACTTCGCCAGGCTGCATCGAGACGTCGCGGAATTCAAGTAAGGGGACAGACCTCCCACTTGTTCTGGCGGACAAATGAGGTGGTGCGGCATATCCGCCCCGACATCGAGCTACAGTCTGCAGGGCAGGTCGCTCCAATGGTGCTGGATACCAAGTGGAAAGTACCGAACGAACCATACCCGTCAGACGGCGATCTGAAACAAATGTTTGCATACAGTGCTAGGCTGCGGGCGGAGAACGGATTTCTCCTTTATCCACGCATTGACGACAGGGCGGACATCGTGGGGACATTTGAGGGGACCGACCAGGCTCCAGCGAGAAGGTGCTGCATGCTTTTCATTGATCTATTCAAGGATGGACGGCTGGACCCCAATCTGGGAGACGCAATTCTCAAACAGCTTACGGTTTAATTAATCTCGTCGCTTGAAAGCTTGAAAGGCAGAGGGAGCGTGCGAATTGCTGGTCGCCTGCCCACAGCCTTCTTAACTGCCTTGGACAAACTTGGAGGCGTTGTCATGGTCTTCTGGATGATCTTTAAGAAAGATGATTCCAAAGAATTCGAAATCGCCGGCCAAACACGAGACGACACTCAGTTCACGAATCAGGTCTGCTCGTTGCAGCAGCGCGGATTTCACGTTCGATGCGAGACCCCCCTTACTACAGAAATCTCGCGAGATCAGATCCTGACCGAGTTTCAGAAAATGGGCTATAACGAAATCCCAGGCCTGTACAAAAGGCTCATTCAAGAGCCGTAAGTTTGCCCTGTAATTTTACTTCTCTCCGACAGCGTTGGCGGAAGCCTTGCGAGTGCCTATATGATGTTTAGGCTTCTCCTGCCGGTTCTCAATCAAATCGTACATGAGCTTACCGTTGTCGTATTTCTCAAATTCTCCGTTCGTCAAGATTGGCGATACCTGAGTTCCTCTACGAGCTCTCCATGCGTTCACTTCCTGCATTTTGGTATTCAACACCCTAAAAAACCGTTCGAACTCTGCGGTCGCCTTTTTCTCAAGAGGTCGAACCAGGTCTGCAAAATGATAAAACTTCTTCTTCATTGCCACTTGCTTGGATGGCGAGAGATTCAGTTGCCTAGGGACAGTGACTCTAAGCCAATCTTCAAACTCCATTGCATTTGGCATCCCATCCCTCACATATTCTGAGCTGACCCACATTCCGATGCTACCGCCTGCTTTTTTGTGATGCATTGTCAAAGGGCCTGCAGACGGGGGCTCCCAGGAATGAGAGCCCGCTCGTCACTTCTTCTTGCCTTGACTCCCCTTTAGTTTCTCAACCGAGACCCTCGGGTGCGTTGCCGCGTAATACTTCTGCTGGCACGGCTTGGTATCAAAGGCCTGCCATTTCCGATTAGGCGTGAACTCCTTGCCGCAAACCGGACACTTACGTCGCGGCAGATCTTCCTTCTGAAGCGGCGGCCTCAACATCTCGACATGACGTACCATGCTGACACATCCTCCATTGCCAACGCAATATAATGCATTGTTCGGACTGTGTCAACTCGTTTTGTAGGGATCAAAACGGAATGTCTGAATCGTCAATGCCTGCTGGCTCGGAAATCCCGGCAGGCCCTTCCCCATCCGATGCCTCAGCGGGGGCTTCCTGTCCTTCGCCGTTTCGCCTTCCGCCAAGCAAGACTATCTTGTTGCAGACCACTTCGGTCGTATAGCGGTTGGCACCACCCTGGTCCTGCCACTTCCGGGTCGTCAGCTTGCCTTCCAGATAGACCGGGACGCCTTTCGACAGGAACCGCTTCGCAACCTCGGCGAGCTTGCTCCAGATCACAATGTTGTGCCACTCAGTCTTTTCCTGCGGGTTGCCGCTGTTGTCCTTCCACTTCTCGCTCGTCGCAAGACTGAAACTCGCGACGGGCGTACCGTTCTGCGTGTACCGAACCTCGGGATCTTTGCCAAGCCGACCGATGAGCATCACCTTGTTCAAAGTCGACACTGTCACGCCTCCTATTTTGAAAGCACATTTCGTTTTGTGCTTTATGTTGTTGATAACAAGTTTCCAAGTGGCCCTAAATCTCAAATTTGACGCAAAAATGAAATCAGCGTTGTTCGCGACTGGATCGTTTGTGGGGCGCTGACGACTGAGTCGCATATGAAATGATTTAGTGGTCGACGATCGCGTTTTTGCATGTTTCCGGACCGGCGCCTAAACAGCTGGTTCCAGTTCCTCGAACATCAGCCGGAGCAGCTTGACATACACGCTGATGTCGCCAGCACGCAGCACTGCGCCCTCGACCTTGTGCTCGATTTTTTGACACATGCCCCAAAGGATGCAGTCCAACTGCTTCAGCATGTAGGTCACGTTCACGCCTTCGCGGGTGTCGTAGGGGAATCCCGGGTACAACTTCAAGATCGCGGCCACGCGCTCGAAATTCCCGAACACCGCGCCGCCCTTGGCGTAGTCATGATTCTTGTCGTTGTGCAGCCGGGCCTCTTCCATGAGGATCTGCAAATAGCGCGGGTGCCCATTCGGGTACAGTTCACGCAACTTGTCGAGCCCGGCCTGTTCCAACAACCTGGTTTCCGATTCCTCGCTGGCATGCCGCGCCTGCTCAATCGCTTCGTTTGTGAGGTCGATCCCTTTCCCTTTCGGCGTGGCAGCGACCTGGTGCGCATTCCTCTCCTTACTCGTAGCCACTGGCAACAGCCTCCTCCCTATCGGTTATCTCTGCAAACTTGTTGTACTGACGCAAAAAGCGCAGCCTCACTGTCCCGGTCGGGCCGTTGCGCTGCTTACCGATGATTACTTCGGTGTCGTCGGCGGGATCGTCCTCGTAGAGGAAAATCACCGTGTCGGCGTCCTGTTCGATCGAGCCGGACTCCCGGAGATCCGACAACTGCGGCCGGCGCCGCCCGCCGGATGCTTTCTCCATCGCTCGGCTCAGCTGGCTCAAAGCAATGATCGGGATCTTCAGTTCCTTCGCGAGCGTCTTCAGACCCTTGGAAATTTCAGTGATTTCCTGAACCTTGTTCTCAATCCGTCTTCCAGCGGACATCAACTGGAGATAGTCGATCACCAGCAGATCCAGCCCATGCTGCATTTGGAGTTGACGCGCCTTCGACAGCACTTCCATGACAGACACGCCAGCGGTGTCGTCGATGTGCATTCGCGCCTCGACAATCCGGGACGCCGCCGAAACGAGCTTGCCCCAGTCGTCCCGGCCCAGGTATCCAGTATTCAACCTGTGCGCCTCTATGTCCGCTTCGCCGGCCAGCAGCCGCTTCATCAGTTGCTCCTTGGTCATTTCCAAGCTGAATATGCCAACGGAACGGTGGCGGCAGAGCGCCACATGCGACGCCACGTTGAGCGCAAGCGTGGTCTTTCCCATTGCGGGGCGAGCGGCCAGGATCACAAGGTCGCCTGGCTGAAATCCCGCCGTCATTTTGTCGAGGCACGGGAACCCGGACGGAATCCCAGTGATGGTGGACTTTTTCTCGGCCTGCTCCTCAATTGCCTTATAAACTCGCCCCATCAGGGATGCGGTCGATTCGAACCCGCCCCGGAACGCCTGACCGGCTATTCGAAACAAGCCTTGCTGCGCTCCGTTCAGGACCTCCTCTGGCGTATGTTCTCCGGCAAAGCACTTCTGAATTGCCTCGTTCGCGACCTGAATCGTTCGTCGCAGGGCTGCCTTGTCTTTGACGATCCGGGCGTAGTGTTCGACGTTGATCGCGCGCGGCATTCCGTCCGTCAGCGAGGCCAGGTACACAATCCCGCCGGCCTTTTCCAGGGCGTCCATTCTTTCGAGTTCGTCCTTGAGCGTAATGATCTCGATCGGCCGGCCCTGAACGGCCAGGATGCTCATCGCCTCAAAGATGCGACGGTGAGCCTCAGGGTAGAACTCCTCGGGCGTGAGTAACGCTCTGGCTGTATAGATCGCCTTGTCGTCAACAAGCGCGACACCGAGGACCGCTTTCTCGGCCTCGAGACTGCACGGTATGGACTTGGTTTCGGATGGCTTGAATTTTGTTACGCTCACACAACCTCCGCTATCTTTTTCACGTCGTCCATCGAATAGGTAGCGTTCTGGTCCATTCTCTTGACTTCGCCGTCGATAAGGTGAACCGTGAAGCTTCCAGTGTATTTGCGATCCATCAGCCGCCTTATCATTGCGGCGATCACTACGACAGCCGCTCCAAACCGCTGACAGTGGCGATAGCATTTGTCTTTTTGCTCGGTTTCCATTGAGCCCCCTACAGCACTTTGATTACCGGCTTCCGCGCATAGTCTCGGTAGATCCAGACTTCCTTGGTCGCTCCCGGCGGGATTCCGTCGAAAATTTGGTTCTGCATCAATGCACAACTCCTGTGGCCACCGGCCATTCCTCAGCCATTATCGATTGCAGGGCTGGTTTCAATCGCGGCCACGTTTGCGGTATCGTCTTGGCTATCCCAGCCGGGCAGGAGCAGCGGAAATTCTCAACGCGCCATTCCTTGCTCGGATACTTTGCTTCGAGGCTTACAATCCGCCGGGGATCTAGCATTTTGTAGAACGGCACTACCGGGTCATCCGGTGCTGGTTCGCTCCCGGGCGTGGCCATGGTCCGAACATGCAGGCGCCCATCTCCCTGGCAAATCTCGCAGTGGCTCCAGTCGAACTTGTGCTCGGGTGCCGATGCCGTAGCTGTATTGGTGCTCTGAGCTGGCTGGATTGGGTTCATGGGGACGTGTCCCTTGTCCTGCTCCCTGGATAGCCAGGTAGTGATGAACCGTAAAATCCCTTTGGGTGTCTTGCGTCGGCTGGGGTTGGCTATGCTCCAGGCCCGCATTTTCCGGAGCTCCTGCATGACATCAACAGCAGGGAAAAGATTGGCCCACTCTGACACGTCTGCCTTGGTGATGTTGCGTTCGTCGCCGCTGACAAGCGGAATCGAGATGACGGTGGGCGAGGACGCTTCGCGCTCCGAGCATATATCTCCTTCCCTTCCTTTCCCTTCCTTTCCCTTCCCTTCCACATGTGCATTGGGTGTCAATGCACGTGCATGCATATGCATTTCGGTGCATTGAAGTGCAGGCAACGTGCTGTCTGCTTCATGTTGGTTAATGCGCTGGTGTTCGGTAAACGTTGGAATGCATCCGTACTCGCGGCCTTCAACTTCGTATCTGACCACAAAACCGTGCTCGACCAACGCATCCAAGACGCGGACAAAATCCACTCCCTCGTCAAAAGGGAGAACATCCAGCTTGATTTCGTTCGGGCGCCACTTGAAGCGTCCTTCACGATCGGCGACCGTAAAGAGCCCGATGAATGAGAGTCGAAGGGGAAGGCAAGTCCGCTTTTCTGCAAGGTACAGGTCTTCGTGCCGAAAAAGCTCCGGCTTAACCGTTCTGATGCGAGCCATCGATAAATCCTCCGGTAAGAAAGAGTCGGTTTGAATCATGACGACACACCTCCGCCCAGGGCACAGCCGCGCGAGTCCGCGCCAAAAAAGCACGACCCGTCAGGCGCACGCACTGCGGGTGCTAAATGCGAATATGACTGCTACTGACTGTTTACGCTTGAATGTGTAAAGGACTTGCCACGCCGTAAATCTGATCACTCCGAGCTTGCAGCTGGGAGAGAATCTATTACTGCCCGTCGGCGAATCCGTTGCTATTTGTTGCCCAAAGCTTCCTGCTTTGGGGAATTAGCACAGTTTTAGCACAGTGGATCAAAAATGGCGGTTTTTGGCCCTTCCGGCAAGCCTGTGCCGTGACAAAAAAAGCGGCCACATTTTGGCCGCATCATAAAGTTTTGATTGCACTTACAAGAATGATTGTCGGGCTGGAGAATTGGTAGCGACGGTTGGAATCGAACCAACGACCTTGGGGTTATGAATCCCACGCTCTAACCGACTGAGCTACGTCGCCACGCTGTCTTTGGCCTCTGCCAAACTCCCTGCGGGACAGCATTTTGCGGTCTATGCACGTACTTTTCAAGGGCAAAGTGCCCGGAGCTTCCGATAGACCTCTATCCATCCCACAAGCCCAAGCGGAACAAACAGATTGCAGGGCTCAGAAGAGTCGTCGCGCAGAGGCTAATGGAATCAGCCTAAGTAGTCGAAAAGCAAGAAGATGAAATATCGCCAAACTTGGGAGATAGTCTGCTTCCTGTGCCTCGGCGGAATCCTCGCTTGGATTGCGTTCACATGGAAACCCCCTCTTGAGTCCGGCTGGCTGAGCTATGGCCTGTTTTCCATTTGCGGCATCGCGCTGGCTCTCCTGATCACCGCATCGCTGACGAAATCCAGGCAAGCGCGTGGACACGCCGCCTCCGGGGAGCCATGTGAGGCGGCCGTTAAAGTTGGCCCCGAGCACGAGCAGACGCTCAGCACCATCCTCACACTGGGATTGACTCAGTTTGCCCTGGACCATGCGGCCGACTCAGTCTTGTGGATTTCCCAGGACGGCAACCTCATATATGCCAACAAGGCTGCCTGCCAGTGGCTTGGCTACACGCGGGATGAGTTGTTGACCATGACCATTTTCGACATCGACCCACTGACAAGAAAGGAAGACTGGCGCGCACTGTGGGCCTCGGTCAGGACCGTCCATTTTCATAACTTCGAATCCATCCATCGCTCGCGAGACGGCGCCGAGTTCCCCGTCGAAATAACCAGCAGCTATTTGGAATTCAAGGGCCAGGGATACATCAGTGCGTTTGCCCGCAATATCACGGAGCGGAAGCGCATCGAAAGAGCCTTGCGTGATGCCGAATCAAAATACCGTGACATCTTCGAGAATGCGGTCGAGGGCATGTTTCAGAGCACACCCGCGGGAGAAGTGATCCGATGCAATCCCGCCATGGTGCAGATCTACGGATACGATTCAGCTGAAGAATTCAAATCGGCCGTGATCGCCAACCGGATTTATGTGGAAGCCGGTCACCGCGAGAAGTTTGTCCGCACGATACAGGAGCAGGGGTGGACGACAGGATTCGAATCACGGGTACATCGGAAAGACGGCAGCATCATCTGGACTTCCGAAAAAGCGCGCATCGTGAGGGACGAAAAGGGTGAGATCCTCTTTTTCGAGGGGTTCGTCGAAGATATCACGGAACGCAAGCGGATCGCGGAGGAGTTGCATAGGGCAAAGGAAGCGGCGGAGGCTGCCAGCCTCACCAAGAGCGAGTTTCTCGCCAATATGAGTCACGAGATCCGCACACCCATGAACGGCATCATCGGCATGACGGAGCTCGTTCTGGGAACCGATCTCTCCCAGGAGCAGCGCGAGTATCTGGATATCGTGAGAAGCTCCGCCGACTCTCTCCTGTCTCTCATCAACGACCTCCTGGACTTTTCAAAGATCGAGGCCGGCAAGCTGCGGCTGGATCCTGTCGAGTTCATGCTTCGTCCGACTCTCGACAGCATGTTCAATACGCTGGCCCTGCGGGCGCAACGAAAAAACCTGGAACTTTCCTGCAATGTTTTCCCCGATGTGCCCGATGCGCTGATCGGCGACCCGGACAGGCTGCGTCAGATCCTGCTCAACCTGGTGGACAACGCCATCAAATTTACCGAGAAAGGCAGCATCATCCTCCATATCCGAAGCGAGCTTGAATCGGCCGATAAAGCCGTGCTTTGTTTCAGCGTCACGGATACGGGCATCGGCATCCCGGAGGATAAGCAGCGGTTGATTTTCGAAGCCTTTTCCCAGGCGGACAATTCCATGACTCGTAGGTACGGCGGCACCGGACTGGGACTCGCAATCTGTTCCCAGCTTGCCGAAATCATGGGCGGAGAGATCAACGTCGAGAGCAAGCCTGGACTAGGCAGCGCATTCCACGTCACCCTGCCGTTCACTCTTCCAGAAAGCGCCGTTGATACACTTCCCAACCAGACCGCCTCCGTCGAGCTGCGCGACATACGGGTTCTCGTCATTGACGATAACTATGCCAACCGGCGCATCCTCCAGGGAATGCTTATCAATTGGCACATGAGGCCGCATATCTCAGACGGAGGGCCCTCAGGACTGGCCGCGCTTCTGGAGGCGGCTGACACTGGCGATCCTTTTAAGCTCGTTGTTCTTGACGCGATGATGCCGGTAATGGACGGTTTCGTGGTCGCGGATCGGATCCGCGCCACACCTTGCATTTCGAATACCCCGATCATTCCGCTTTCCTCAGCCGACGTAAAGAGTTGCTCGGCGCGCTGCCTCGACTTGGGAATCCGTGGGTATCTGATGAAACCCGTAAAGCACGCCCGCCTGCACGATGCCATCTTGCGGGCCCTGCCCTACGCAGCCATGATGCCGGCCGATGTCGGGCCAAAGCACGATAACGAAGGGGCGCCTGCCATCGCTCAAGGTAGGGATCAAGAACTGCCTCGCCCAGGCAAGTTGCGCATCCTTCTGGCCGAAGACAACCCTACCAACCAGCTGCTCGTGATCAGGCTGTTGAGGAGCCGGGGACACTCAATCTTGGCCGCCGGCAGCGGCAAGGAAGCGCTGGCCGCGTTTGCCCGGGAGAAATTTGATTTGATCGTCATGGACCTGCAAATGCCGGAGATGGACGGGCTCGAGGCAACCACGGCCATCCGGACCCTCGAGAAGACCACCGGCGCTCACATTCCGATCCTGGCGTTGACGGCGCACACCCTGGACAGCGATCGAGAGCGGTGTCTGGCAGCCGGCATGGATGCTTACATTTCAAAGCCGATCTGCACAAAGGATTTCATGTCGGCAATCGGGCTGCTCTTGCCCGGGAGCGTTGATGAAGAAATCACAGACAGTCCCGCGGAGCCCCAGCCTCAACTGCTCGATACCAGGGATCTCATGGCACGCTTCGACGGCGACACGGAACTTCTGCAGGAGGCCGCCGAGATTTTCCGCCAGACCTACCCGAAACTGCTCGCGGAATTGTGCGCCGCCGTGAGCCTCGGGGATGCCTCTGCGGTAGAGCGCGCCGCGCACACGATCAAGGGATCCGTCGGCAACTTCGCCGGCATCGCGGCGGTCGAGGCGGCCTTCAAACTTGAGAGAATGGGTCGCTCGCAGGATTTGCGGCACGCGGCGGAAGCATGCACAACACTCGAGTCCGAAATCGAGCGGCTGATGCCCGCCATCATGGATCTCGTGTAAGACGTGAAGGCCTCGCGCCGGCAGGAGCGGCCGCGGGCCCGTTATCCGGAAACGTTATGTGAATCTTGGACGGAAAGGGAAGAATGAAAGTTCTGATTGCGGATGACGATGATGTTGTGCGCCACATTCTGGAAGCGACCCTCTTGAAATGGGGCTACGAAGCCGTCATCGCAAGGAACGGGCTTGAGGCTTGGCGCATCCTTCAGGAGGACGATGCCCCGAAACTTGTGATTCTGGATTGGATCATGCCCGGGATGGACGGTCCGGCCGTATGCCGGGAGATTAGGAAACTGGAGGACAGGCCCTATATCTACGTCCTCCTCCTTACCTCAAAACATAGGAAGGAGGATGTGATCGCAGGGCTCGAGGCCGGCGCCGACGACTACATCTCAAAACCCTTTGACCCGCATGAGCTCAAAGTCCGACTGCGCGCCGGCAGGCGCATTCTCGATCTGCAGGCGGAGTTGCTGGCCGCGCGCGAATCTCTGCGCTACCAGGCCACACATGACGGCTTGACAGGGCTGCTGAACCGATCAGCCACTCTCGAAGCTCTTCGCAACGAGCTGGAGAGGGCGGCGCGCCAGGGGACGCCTCTGTGCGTGATGCTTGTGGACTTCGACCATTTCAAAGATATCAACGACACGTACGGACACTCAGCCGGTGATGCCGTCTTGTGGGAAGCTGCCCGACGCATGCGCACTTCCGTGCGCACCTACGACCATGTCGGGAGGTACGGAGGCGAGGAGTTTCTGTTCATCCTGCCGGGATGTGACACGGAAAACGCCCGGAATCAGGCAGAGAGGCTTAAGACTTTCATTACGGGCCAGCCGGTCGAGCTTCCGTCTCTGGCCATTTCCTTCACGATCAGCGTCGGCACTGTCGTCAAATACGACCCTGTTCTCGAAGACCTGGACTCTCTGGTACAGGCCGCGGACGCCGCTCTTTATGCGGCGAAGGTGCAGGGCCGCAATCGCATCGTGGTGTCTGAATCCTCCGATTTTCACCCGAAATCGTTGCCGGCGCTGGCCCTCGCACATCCGCACCCCTGAAGGTCGAATGGGCGGCAGTCTCTCATTCTCGGGGCGCGCCCATGCGCATGAAAATGTACAAGGTTCTTTCCAGAGTCTCACACCAGTCGGTGCCTGTCGCAATCTGGCACTGGGGCTCCGGAAAGAACCTTGTACATTTTCGAAGCAGATTGACAAGACACGCCCCCACGGTTAGCATCAATTCGTGCGCCGGCAAACACCCGACCGCAAGAGGATCGCTGATGCCTGATCGCAAGAGCAGCAGTCTTAACGTGGCGTGCCCCTACTGCGGAGCACGCCTGACCATCGACCCAGAACTCGAGAAGGTGGTGGCACACGAGGCCCCGCCTCCCAAACGCCAGAATGCACCGGACCTGGATCATGCCGGTACGCTCCTGCGCGAACAAGCCGCGCGCCGCGAAGCGATTTTTCGCCAGAGCACTGAAGATGAGAAGGGCAAGTCCCAGCTGTTGGAACGGAAATTCGAAGAAGCCTTGAAGAAAAGCAAGGATCAACCCGTGGAAAGACCGACCCGCGACTTCGATCTCGATTAATCCAGGCCCGAATTCGGGACAGTCACTATGGGAAAACAGGACAATAATCGCATGTCGGGAGCGAAGGACTCCGGGCCCAAGCTGCTCGTTGTGGGAATCATCTGCCTCGCAGCGGGTTTAATAATCGGATACCTGGCCGGCACGGGTATCGGATTTAATACCGGGAAGACGGTCGAATCCGCTGCAGCCCCGGACGCAACCTCTTTTTCGCAGACACAAGCTCCCAAAATGGATCCTGCCGAATTCCAGGCGAGGGAGGCGGGTTTGAAGTTGACACTCAGCTCCAATCCCAAAGACCTGAATGTTCTGATCCAGCTGGGCAACCTCTATTATGACGACGGCAAGTTTCAAGATGCCGTCGATTATTACGGAAAAGCCCTGGAGATCGATCCTCAAAACGTCGGTGTCAGGACGGATCGCGGAAGCTGCTACTGGAGCCTCGGTCAGGCCGACGCTGCGATCGGCGAATTCCAAAAGTCTCTTCAGGTGAATCCATCACATGCGCAGACGCTCTTTAACATGGGAATCGTCTATCTGCACGGAAAGAACGATATGACGGAAGCGAAGAAAGCCTGGGAGAAGCTTCTGGCAACCAATCCGAATTATCCGGACCGTGCTCGCCTGCAAGAGATGTTGATTTCCATGGGTTCAACCGCCGCAAATCCCTCAACCTCGCTGGTGCCTTCCGGACCCGCCGGGCAGAACGGTTCCGGATCCAAGCCGAGCATGGACGATTTGTTCAAGCGCATGAAGAAGTAGTCAGCCCGAGGTTTCCTAGCCCGCTTTTCTCACCGGATTTCGTAGCGAGGCGGCGCAGACGGGCATGGATACAAGGCGCGCGACCGAGGGCTCCGCAGGCGTACTCAACAGTACGTCGAGGAGCCCGACCGAGCGCAACGCAGTAGACATGCCCGGATCCGCCGCCGCAGTAGAAAGCTGGTGAGAAATGCGGGCTAGGGCCTGGGTTGGACTCTGCCGGCATTAGTGCCGTCTACAGATGCGGCGAGCCTGTCGGACAAAACCTCGCGCAATTGCTCAAAATCGAGAGGCTTGTTGAAGTATGCGTCGATCAATCCGGCATCCACGGACAGTTCGTTCAACTGGAATGCAGTGACCAGAAAAATCACTGCTTTGGGCTGGGCCTTGCGTATCCGGCGCGCCACCTGGAGTCCGTCCATGTCCGGCAACTGATAATCGAGCAGGATGAGTTCAAATCCCGATTTTTCGAGCAAAGCCAGCGCGTCATTGCCTGTAAATGCCGGATGCACGTCGAAGCCCCATTTCGAAAGCGACTTCGCGAGTGACCAGCTCAGAAGTTTCTCGTCCTCGACGACGAGTATGCTATTCCCCCTAGTTGTCATCGCCTTGGTATCATGCAACTCCCTTGCCAACCCAGAATCGCCTGTCAAATAATTAATACTCTCAATCAAATTATTGTGATACAATCACTTGTCACTTGTGAGCCATATAACCCAGTCCACGGCGGCTGAGCCAAAACTCGTTGGCTACGCACGGAGCGGGTCATACCGCCCAAAGACAGAACAGTGCATCTGCTCTATATTTGTGGGGCTCGGGGCGGAACAGGATCACGTGAGACGGGTTTGGGATTCCAGCCAGGTTCTCGTCAGCGCGCCCACCAATTGGGTGATATCGCACATTTTCCACCCAGCCGGAGTCGGGTCCTGATTTGACGCCGCGGGGTTGTGCTCGTAAGTTGTTAAAATAAAATGGTTAAAAACTTGCCGTGCCTGCCTGCTTCTTTTGGAGTTTCGGAACGCAGATTGCCTTACTTTTACCTGTAGCCATTGAATACCGAGTTCGAATCGAGGGAGAACGGGCAGATCACCGTCATTTGCTGGAGGAAGTCATGGGTAATATGGATCGTGGCGACGTACAAATTGCGGCCCAGCTCTGTAAGGGCTGTTATCTCTGTGTCGCTGCATGTCCGCCCGGGGTTTTGTCGCAGAGTCGGTTCTTGAATCGCCAGGGTTATTATGCCGCCGGATATTCCGGGTCGGGCTGCACAGGCTGCGGCATCTGTTTCTATGTGTGTCCGGAGCCGGGCGCCATCACGGTGTGCATGCGCAAGGAAAGTGATGAAGCTGCAGCTGAAGAAGCCACGCAACCTGACATGGTGGGAGCAGGGGGAGAGCGTTCATGAGGCAGTTAATGAAAGGGAATGATGCGATTGTAAACGGCGCGATTTTGGCTGGTTGCCGCGCATACTTCGGATATCCAATCACCCCGGCCAGCGAGATTGCCGAAACGGCGGCCTTGTTGTTTCCGAAGGTACCAGGAGGAGTGTTTCTGCAGGCGGAAAGCGAAATCGCCTCTATTCAGATGGTGTATGGCGCTGCTTCCGCGGGCGTGCGGACGATGACCGGATCCTCCGGTCCCGGCATCAGTCTGATGCAGGAGGGTATTTCCTATCTCGCGGGCGCCGAATTGCCCTGCGTAATTGCGGATATCATGCGGGGCGGGCCCGGATTGGGCAATATAGGACCCGAGCAAGGGGACTATTTCCAGATGGTGAAGGGCGGCGGACACGGCAATTATCGCAATATTGTTCTTGCCCCGAATAGCGTCCAGGAGATGTGTGACCTGACCATCCACGCCTTCGATTTGGCAGATCGATATCGCAATCCGGCTGTGGTGCTCGCGGATGGCGCCCTGGGGCAAATGATGGAAGCGATCGAACTGCCCGCGGCAAGCGAGAGCCAACCGCCAAAGGAATGGGCCGTAGCCGGTGATGCCGCGACCCGCAAAAACCTTATTACATCGATTTATTTGCGCCACGAGGATCTGGAACACCACAACGAGAAACTCCAGGCTAAATACCACAAGATCGAGGAGAAGGAGATCATGTGGGAAGAGCATCTCACCGGGGACGTTGAAATCCTTCTGGTGGCGTACGGAATCAGCAGCCGGGTGGCGCGTGCCACGGTCGATGAAGCCCGCAACCTTGGAATGAAGGTTGGCCTTCTGCGCCCGATCACTTTGTTCCCGTTCCCGAGCCATCGGCTTGGCGAGCTGGCGGGTCAGATCAAGGGTGCTTTGGTGGTGGAGCTCAGTTATGGGCAGCTTCTGGAAGATGTTCGCCTGGCGGTGAACGGCAAGGTTCCCGTGCGGCTGCTCGGGAGAGCCGGCGGCATGATTCCGACCGAACAAGAGGTCCTGGCGAGCATCAAGAAGATGGAGAACGATTGTGTGGGAAATCAAGCATAGCAAACCGGCGACATTTTACGACCATTTCGACCGCAAGGGCGGCGACCTGGAAGTCACCCATTATTGCCCCGGCTGCGGCCACGGCGTTTTGCACAAGCTCATCGCTGAGGCAATTGCCGACCTGGGAATTCAGGACCGGACTATATTCGTGAGCCCGGTCGGGTGTTCGGTGTTCGCCTACTATTACCTTGACGTCGGAAACGTGCAAGCCGCGCATGGCCGCGCGCCCGCGATTGCAACCGGCATCAAGCGGACGCGTCCGAACAGCATCGTCATTTCCTACCAGGGGGATGGGGATCTGGCGGCCATCGGCGGAAACGAGATTCTGCACGCAGCAAATCGAGGCGAAAACATCACGGTTTTTTTCGTCAACAACGGCATTTACGGCATGACCGGAGGCCAGATGGCGCCAACAACTCCGGTCGGTGAACGCACCACCACCTCTCCGTACGGGCGCACGCTGGCGAACGAGGGGTACCCGATGAAAATCTGCGAACTGCTTTCATCGCTGGAAGCTCCTGCCTACATTGAGCGCGTTGCCCTGACCGATCCCAAGCATCACATGAGGGCGCGCAAGGCGGTGAGGCGTGCGCTTCAGTACCAGATTGAGGGCCGCGGGTTTTCCCTGGTGGAGGTGCTGTCGGCATGCCCGACAGGATGGAAGGTCAGCCCTGAAGAGGCGACTCACTGGGTGGAAAAGCACCTCATGCCCTTGTTCCCGTTGAAGGTATTCAGGGAGCGCAATGGCAATGGGGCTGCCGCCGTGCCGGCGCCTGCACCCAAAAGTGCGAAAATGCCGGGGCACGCGAGCGGCCCTGCCGCGGCGGTGGAGACCGGCGTCGCCCCAAGGGCACACAGCGAGTCTGCCGAAGTCGCCATGAAAATCAGCGGTTTCGGGGGACAGGGCATCCTGTTTGCGGGTATTGCCCTGGCGGAGGCCGGCATGAGGGAGGGACTCCAGGTCTCCTGGATCCCTTCATACGGACCTGAAATGCGCGGCGGAACGGCGCACTGCCACGTGCGGCTGTCACGCCATGGCATCGCCTCGCCGCTCATCAACCGTCCTTCGACGGTGATCGCCTTTAACGAGCCCTCTGTCGAGAAATTCGCAGGCGAATTGCTCCCTGGTGGATTGCTGATGGTCAACTCTTCCATGGTGACCGAGAAACCGACGCGCACCGATATTCGAGTCATCGAGGTTCCTGCGACGGATGCGGCGAAAGAATTGGGTAATCCAAGAGTCGCCAACATGGTCATGCTGGGGGCATACCTGCAAGTGACCAAGGCTGTGAATGATGACTCCGTGCTCTCAGCCCTGGCAGCGCATGGCTTACGAACAGACCTGATCGAGCTCAACCGCAAGGCACTCGCGGCCGGGCGGGCGCTAGGGCCTGTCAATGAATAACGTTTGCACTTTGGCACGAGCGCCGGGCGGGCAGATGCAAGACGCCGCGACGCAGGCGATGCTGTTGTGCATCGTCGAGGAGCGGCAACGCAGCAGATGCCCGCCCGCCGCCGCGCCCCTCCGGGCTGCGGCCCGCAGGCCCGCTGGCTTTGTTGCTCGCTCCTTACAGACTAAAGAGTATGCTCGTCGCTCGCGCCGCGCCATCGGGCCTGGGGGCCAGCAGCAAAGTGTAAACGTTATTCATTGACAGGTCCTTAGTTCACTAATGCAGCTCGCTAACCGCAGGAATAGCGGGGACCTCACCGGGACGGCTGGTCCTTCCCGGAGGTCTCCGTGGTTTTCCTCCCAAATGATTCCATGAGACAAGTCAGGAAACCACCCCAAAATCCAAAACGAGTCCGCGGATTGAGGGCGGTGCTCATGCCGGAGCTCTCACCCGATGAGAGAATCCGCAATTTCTCCGAAGTGGCGTCCGGGTATACGCCCGGCATGGCGAGTGCCGAAGCGATGCGCTGTCTGTTGTGCAGGGGAGCGACGGCCAAATGCGTCCGCAACTGTCCCATCGGGATCAATATTCCCAAGTTCATCGCGGAGGTGGCAGCCGGCAAGTTTACCCAAGCGTACCAGACGATTCGCAAACAGAATCCGCTGCCCGGCGTTTGCGGGCGGATCTGTCCTCAAGAAGGCCAATGCCAGACGCAGTGCATAGCGGCCCTCAAGGGTGAAGCGGTTTCCGTCGCGCATCTGGAACGATTCGTCGGGGACTGGCAACGATCGCGCGCCGGCTCCCCGGCAGGCAGGCCTATCCCGCCCGAGGCGCCTCGCGTAGCTGTCATCGGCAGCGGGCCGGCTGCCTTGACGTGCGCTGCCGATCTTGCGCGATTTGGCTGCGACGTGACTGTTTATGAGGGGCTCGGACAAGCAGGCGGAGTGCTCATGTATGGCATTCCGGACTTCCGGCTCCCTAAGGTGGTCGTTGAGCAGGAAGTGGAAGGCATCCGGCGCATGGGCGTCCGGTTCTGTTTCCATGAGGCCATAAACGGAATCGAGGCTCTCCGCGAGCTTCTGGACAAGAGTGGTTTCCAGGCGGCTTATGTCAGTTCGTGCGCTGAGCTTCCCGCGGCATCCCGGATCCCGGCCGGCAACTTGAAGGGGACGTACAGCGCACAGGAGTTTCTTGCCCGGATCAGACAGGCTCTCGATGGGGAATCTGCGTTGGAACAGGATGTTCCCCTGCCTTCCAGCCGGGTGGTCGTAGCCGGAGGCGGCAACACCGCCATTGATTGCGCTCGTGCTGCCGTGCGCATGGGTGCTTCAGAAGTGACGGTCGCATATCGGCGATCTCTCCAGGAGATGCCTGCCCGCGCCTGTGAAGTCGAGTATGCCCGGCAGGAAGGCATTCAGTTTCTGCCGCTATCGACTCCGGTGCGCTTGATCGGGGACGCGGAGAACAAGTTGAGGCGGGTAGAATGCGTCGAAACAGAATTGGGTGCGCCAGATCCATCCGGAAGAGCGTGTCCCATTCTCAAGTCCGGTTCAGAGTTCCAGCTTTCGGCGGACACATGGGTCATGTCAATGGGACAGGGCCCGAATCCGGTGTGGGCCAATACGATCCGGGGACTGGAGTCGGGGACGCAGGGCGGATTCGAGGAGAAGGCGGAAGCACACCGAACCTGTATCCCGGGAGTCTTCGCCGGGGGCGAGATGATCGGCGGCGGTGCGATCACGCTCGCGATGCGCGCCGGACGCACCGCGGCACGCGCCATTCACCGATATCTGAGCTCCCGCACCGTCTTGTCGGATGGGAGCACGCAAAATATCGGATTGCGCCGCCGAACTGTGATAATCTAGCCGGTCCCCAAATGTGGAAAACGATTGAACGCCGGGTTGTGAGCCGGCGGCCATACTGCGGAGCTTGGATCCAAACCGAACAGTCATCATTTATTTAGATCGAGGTAAACAATCATGAGTAGAAAGATGGTCACAATCGACGGTAACGAAGCAGCAGCCTATGTTGCTTTCAGAACCAACGAGGTCATCGCCATTTATCCAATCACTCCATCTTCCCCCATGGGAGAATGGTCGGATCAATGGGCGGCCGAGGGCCTGCACAACATCTGGGGCACGATTCCATCCGTTACGGAGATGCAGAGCGAGGGCGGCGCCGCGGGCGCCGTGCACGGCGCTCTGCAGACAGGGGCATTGACAACCACGTTCACCGCAGCGCAGGGCCTCCTGCTGATGATCCCCAACATGTTCAAAATCGCGGGAGAGCTGACACCTACCGTGTTTCATGTTTCGGCGCGCACCATCGCCACGCATGCACTTTCGATTTTCGGCGACCACAGCGACGTCATGGCGACACGCACCACCGGGTTCGGCCTGATTGCCTCCAATTCAGTCCAGGAAATCATGGACTTTGCGCTGATCACTCAGGCAGCGGCCCTGGAAGCACGCGTTCCGTTTATTCACTTCTTTGACGGCTTCCGCAGTTCCCACGAGGTCATGAAGATCGAACAGCTCACGGAAGATGATATGCGCGCGATGATCGACCATGAGCTCGTGCTCGCGCACCGCAACCGCCGCCTGACGCCTGAAAGACCGGTCCTGCGCGGCACGGCACAGAACCCGGATGTCTTCTTCCAGGCGCGGGAGACCTGCAATCCGTTTTACCTGGCGACACCCGCGATCGTGCAGAAGGCCATGGACAGATTTGCGGGCATTGTGGGACGCCAGTACCACCTGTTCGATTACTTTGGTTCGCCTGATGCCGAGCGCGTGATCGTGATGATGGGATCGGGAGCTGAAGCGGCGCACGAATGCGTAGAGTACCTTGCCGATCGCGGCGAGAAAATCGGCTTGATCAAAGTTCGCTTGTTCCGGCCGTTTTCCATCAGCGCCTTCGTGGAGGCACTGCCTCCAACGGTGAAGGTGATCGCAACTCTGGATCGCACCAAGGAGCCCGGAAGCGCGGGAGAACCGTTGTATCAGGACGTGGTGACGGCCGTTGCCGAAACGTTCTCGCGAGGCGCCGCACCGTTCAAGTCGTTCCCGCTTATCACCGGCGGCCGCTACGGCCTGTCCTCCAAGGAGTTCACCCCGGCAATGGTGCGCGGAGTGTTCGACGAAATGAAGAAAGCAGAACCGAAGAACCACTTCGTAGTGGGCATTCAGGACGACGTGACCGGCTCTTCGATCGACTACGACGCCTCGTTTTCGACTGAAGGAGACGACGTCGTGCGGGCGCTGTTTTACGGCCTCGGGGCGGACGGAACGGTAGGCGCCAACAAGAATTCGATCAAAATCATCGGCGAGGACACGCCGAACTATGCGCAAGGGTATTTTGTTTATGACTCGAAAAAGTCGGGAGCGGTCACGGTGTCCCATTTGCGCTTCGGGCCGCGCCCGATTCACTCTACCTATCTCATCGACAAGGCCAATTTCATCGCCTGCCATCAGTCGGTCTTTTTGGAACGTTACGACATGCTGAGGGACGCCATGCCCGGCGCCACGTTCCTCCTCAACAGCCTGTTCGGCCCCAATGAGGTGTGGGACAAGCTGCCTCGGAGTGTTCAGCAGCAGATCATCGACAAGAAGATCCGCTTCTTCGTAATCGACGGCTACAAGGTCGCCAAGGACACGGGCATGGGCGCGCGCGTCAACACCATCATGCAGACCTGCTTCTTCGCGATCTCGGGAGTTCTGCCGCGTGAGGAAGCGATCGAGTCCATCAAGTATTCGATCAAGAAAACCTACGGCGCCAAGGGCGAGGACGTCGTGCGCAAGAATTTCCAGGCCGTGGAGCAAACGCTGGCCAATCTTTTTGAGGTCAAGGTGCCGGCGAAGGCGACCAGTGCCTTCGAACGGCCACCCGTTGTGGCCGCCGAGGCGCCCCCATTCGTCCACAAAGTGGTGGCTCCCATCATGGCGGGCCGCGGCGATTCCCTGCCCGTGAGCGCTTTCCCCATGGACGGTACATTCCCGACGGGTACCTGCGCCTGGGAAAAGCGCAACATCGCGCTTGAAATACCATCATGGGAACCCGAGGTCTGCATTCAGTGCGGCAAATGCGCGATCGCCTGCCCTCACGCCACTATTCGCATCAAGGCATACGACATGAAGCTTGCGGAAAAGGCGCCGAAAACCTTCAAATGGATGCCTGCGAAAGGGAGCGAGTTTGTCGAAGGCATGGCCTATACGGTTCAGGTGGCACCGGAAGATTGTACGGGATGCGGCCTGTGTGTCGATGTGTGTCCGGCCAAGAACAAGAAAGAAACCCGCTTCAAAGCCATCAATATGGTGCCCCAGCTTCCAATCCGGGCAACGGAGCGAGAAAACTACGAGTTCTTCCTGAATCTTCCCGAGTACGACCGGCGCCTGGTGCGCATGGGCAGCATCAAAGCGAACCAGTTGTTGCAGCCGCTTTTTGAGTATTCCGGCGCCTGCTCGGGCTGCGGAGAAACGCCTTACGTCAAGCTCATGACCCAGCTCTTCGGGGATCGCGCCATCGTCGCCAACGCGACCGGATGTTCATCAATTTACGGCGGCAACCTGCCGACGACACCGTGGACGACCAACAAGGATGGACGAGGGCCGGCCTGGAACAACTCGCTGTTCGAAGACAACGCCGAGTTTGGACTTGGGTATCGGCTGACCATCGACAAGCACGCAGAGATGGCGCGCGAGCTGGTCCAGACGCTGGCTCCGGAGATCGGAGGCGAACTGGCGAACGGTATTCTCCAGTCCGATCAGTCCGATGAATCCGGCATCTACGCTCAGCGCGAGCGCGTGGTCGCGCTTCGCCATAAGCTTGCGGAACTGAAGTCCGCCGAGGCGCGCAGCCTCGAAAGCCTGGCGGATTACTTGATCAAGAAAAGCGTCTGGATCGTCGGCGGCGATGGCTGGGCCTATGACATCGGCTACGGCGGGTTGGACCACGTTTTGGCTTCGGGACGCAACGTCAACGTCCTCGTGCTCGACACCGAGGTCTACTCCAACACCGGCGGGCAGATGTCAAAGTCAACTCCGCGCGCGGCCGTGGCCAAGTTTGCCGCCGGCGGTAAGCAGGTGGCCAAGAAAGACCTCGGCATGCACGCCATGAATTACGGAACCGTCTACGTGGCTGCGGTAGCGATGGGCGCCAACGACGCGCAGACCGTCAAGGCATTCCTCGAGGCCGAGTCATACAACGGGCCGTCGATCATCATCGCCTACAGCCATTGCATCGCGCACGGCATCAACATGACAACCGGCATGAGAAACCAGAAGGCCGCGGTCGACACGGGATACTGGCCGTTGTATCGCTATGATCCAAGGCTGACGGCTCAGGGAAAGAACCCGCTGGTGCTTGATTCCAAACCGCCGAAGATGCCGCTGAAGGATTATGCCTACAGCGAAACACGCTACAAGATGCTTGCCTTGAGCCAGCCCGAAGAAGCCAAGCGCCTCCTCGACCTTGCCCAGCAGGATGTGCTCAAGCGCTTCCAGTTCTACCAACAACTGGCGTCGTTGGAGTATGGCAAACCGGATGCACCTCCTGCGGGCAGCAAAACAGCGGAAGCAAAGGAATAGGCTCTTAGCAAAGGTGTGACATAGAAAACGGGCGGCAAATCCCTGAGATTTGCCGCCCGTTTTCTTTTGAAGCTCTTGAAAAGACGGATGATATCCGGATGCGCCGTCTCCTGAAGATCATTGAGCCCTCATGAGGCACAAACCTAAAGAGTTGTAAAACACCTTTGCAGAATCCGATCGCAGGGTGATCACATCATAACCCGTGTAAAAAGAAAGGGTTCCTCTCAAGAAGGAATCGACCGCTCACTGAATAAGTATCGCTTTTTTTACAATTTCCTGATGCTCCAAGTAACTAATAGTTGATCGTCTCTTCGCTCTTCGATGCCTTCCGGCCGTCAGAAATCCTTACAATCCTGGAATTTCGCCAACCTGCAGAAAAACCCATGTTTACGCTGGATTTCATCCGGATGAGGCGCGAAAAGGTGTAAAGAGAACCTTACATTCTGAATGACCACCACCGGGAGAACCTAAAGCCGATCGAATCTCAAGAGTCGTCTAACCATTTGATAAACATAATGATGGAAGGATAAAGAAAGGTTCGGACCAGGTCTGGAAAGATTCTTGCTTACCTAGTAAGCCGGACGGCGAATTAGCAAGTCTGTGCAAAAACAATGTGGGGATGCATCCCCTGAAGGAGGAATATGAAGCGAGGACTTTTATATGTGGTTGCAATCTTATTGGCGCTGCCATCTCTCAGTTTTAGCAGCATTATCGGATCCACCAATTACTTAGATTTCAGTTCGGACACGGTTGACTGGTGCCAGAGCGGCTTTGGCTGTGCTGGCGCGCAGATCGCGACACCGCAGGCCTGGACTTCGAGTGGCGGAAACACTGGTCTCGTTGGTCTGGTAGACACCGGGCAGGGATTTTACAATCTGAAACAGGGCACGAGTTGGGGCGGTAACTTTAGCAATAATATGGGCCTGATTTACAACGGGGCCAGCTTTGGGAACACACCCACAGACATCGCGATCACCTTTGATCAAGCAATGTATGGCGCCGGCGCCTGGATCCAGGCGAATTATTTTGGTGATTTTACTGCAAAAGTGACGGCGTATGATGTGAATTACCTTTCACTGGGTTCCTATTCCACGTCAGGGACATCCAATGGCAACCCAGGCACCGCCCTCTTTATTGGCGTGCTGGACAGCAGTGCGGATATCTGGGCTCTCCAGTTCGATGCCGTTGGTATTGGCCCTTATGAGCCCGATTTTGCGATCGGCACCATGCGTCTTAACTCAGCGGTTCCTGAACCGTCCACCTGCATTCTGCTGAGTCTTGGCCTTGGTGCTTTTGGCCTCGTGTGGCGCCGCAAGAAGTAAGCATTTTGATTCTCGATATGTTCCGGGGCCGTGCCATGTCGGCCCCGGGTGATTTTCCTGATCAGGCGCAACGAGTCGCGACATTTTCCCTCATGGAGGAGGGTAATTGAAACGAGTCCTTTCGAAGTTCAGGCTGCACCTGGCACTTTCAAACGGCAGTTCTCCGGCCGGCATGATCGGCTCCACAAATCCGGCTGATTTCCCGCAACGATCACACCGGTCGACATCAATTTCCAGTCATTGGGTGGTCACTTCACGAATCGTGTCTGAAACATTACCTTAAGGAGGTTGTTTGCATATGAAACCCTCAACTTATCGCATGCTCTTTCTACTTTCCGCAGTTCTGCTCATGGTTGGGCAATTAAGCCTGGCGCGACAACATGCTGCAGTGCCGCCCGCACAAGCGACGCCCGCACAGACGGCTGCGTTCGCCATGGCAATTGGCCAGCCTCTGCCTGTGGTGCCCGCGTATGCCGTTCCTAATGGAGTAAATCGGCCGCACATTTGGGTGGATGCTTTCTTGGGCACTCCTGCTATTCAGTCCAGCCCTTGGAGCCTTTGCGACAAACCCTACGGATCAGGCTTCATGTTTTGTCCCAAATCAATCCAGGCCGCATATGGCCTGAGCCAGATCATAGGCGGAAATGGCGGCCTTGGCATGACGATTGCGATCGTGGATGCATTCCATTATGACGGCGCTGAGGCAGATTTTGGTGTTTTCAACACGAATGCGGGATTGCCTGATTGCACGACCGCAAATGGCTGTTTCAAGCAGGTCGCCCAGGACGGTGGGCCTCCGCGCGCAATTGGCGATGCGGGCTGGGAAATTGAAACCATGCTCGATATCGAGTATGCGCATGCTATGGCTCCCAACGCCAAGATTTTGCTGGTGGAAGGTGACGACAACTCGTTCGCCAACCTGTTCACCGCCGTACAATATGCCGCAGGGCCGGGGCATGCCGACATTGTGTCCAACAGCTATGGCGCCTCCGAGGGCGGCCAATACCCCGTGGGGGCTTCTGATGAATTCTATTATGATTCCTTATACGCCCCCTTGGGGAAGCCGCTTCTGTTTTCGTCGGGGGATAACGGCGCGCCGACCGAGTATCCTTGCGCTTCGCCATTCGCTACCTGCGTCGGTGGAACGACACTTACTGTAAACGGCTCGTTCCAAAGGACCGCGGAGACCGGTTGGACCGGCAGCGGCGGTGGGTTCAGCGCACATGAACCTCAGCCAGGATATCAAGCTACTTTCCCCGCACTTACGGGCAATACGTATCGAGCCACGCCCGATATCGCGGCCGACGCTGATCCCAAAACGGGCGTTTTAGTGTACGACTCGGGAAACGGAGGGTATTACCATGTGGGTGGCACAAGCCTGGCTTGCCCGCTGACGGCCGGCTTATTCGCCGACATCGACACCGCCCGCAAATCTTTCGGAAAGGACAAGTTCACCTTCCTGAATAACTCACTGTATCGCGGCGCCACGAGCAACTATCCCTATTTCTACTTCGACGTCAGTTCAGGAAATAACGGCTTTCCCGCTGGGTCGGGATTCGATCTGGTAACGGGGCTGGGGGTTTCCAAGGCCGCGGCGATGGCGAATCGTTTCTTCGGGCTGATTTTCCAGATTACCCCGTAGAACCGCGCCATGCGCAGATCTCGATAACAGCAGGTCTGAGTTCCTCGCCGCACAGGTGAGGAACTCAGGCCCTGAAGTTTGTGTGTTCTTCAGGTTCCGCATCTTTCGTGGACTTGGACGTAGACCTCGACGTGGACGTAGACCATCACGCCCGACACGAACTTTTGCTAGCTTGACGATTGCCGAGTTGCCGTCTGTTCATTGCCGCCCACAGATCCCGTCTATTCATTCCAGACAATCTCAGAGCCCAAAGCAGTTTGCGGCCAGACCGGCGATGTGCCTGCCAATAGCGATGGAGGCAGTGGCTGCGGGCGAGGGCGCGTTCAGCACGTGAATCGCGTTGGGAGCCTCGACGATCTGGAAATCATCCACCAGGCGACCTTCCGGAGTTATCGTCTGGGCTCGAACGCCGGATCCTCCCGGTTCGAGGTGTTCATCCCTCAAATCTGGAACCAGCCGTTGCAGCGCCCGCAAAAATGCGCGCCGGCTCAGGGAGCGATACAGTTCGTACACCTCAGTCCGCCAGTACTTCCACGCCATGCGCCAGAATCCGGCATAGGTGAACATTTCGACAAGATCGCGAACCGAGATGTTTCCCCAACGATAGCCCTCACGCGCGAAAGCCAAAACGGCATTCGGACCGGCCTCATACCCGCCGTGGATGCGCTTCGTGAAATGCACTCCCAGAAATGGAAACTGAGGATTGGGAACCGGATAGATGAGCCCGCGGACCATTCTGCAATCTGCGCGCAGGGTATAGTATTCCCCGCGGAAAGGGATCACGAGCACTCGGGGGTCAATTCCCATCATGCGTGCGATCCGATCCGCATGCAGGCCGCCGCAATTGATCAGGTTGCGGGCGACTAGCGGGGCGCCGTCTGTTTCGAGATGCAGAAACGCTGCCTCGCGCCGGATAGCCCTTACCCTGGACTGCTTGAGGATGAGCGCGCCCGCGGCGCTGAGCCGGGACTCCATGGCGCCCGCGACCGCGCTGAAGTCGACGATTGCCGTACTCGGCGAATACAGCGCGCCAAGCGCGCGTGCGTGCGGCTCCAATTCCCGGACCCTGCCGGGATCAATCATCTCCAGACCCGGCACCCCATTCGCCATGCCCCTTTGATACAGTTCCTGGAGGCGGGGCACTTCATCTTCGGTGACCGCGACGATCACCTTTCCACAGTCGTCGACCGGAACCTCGTTGTCCCGGCAGAACTGCTTCATGAGCCGCACGCCCTCCACGCACAATCGGGCTTTGGCGGAACCCGGCTTATAGTAGATGCCCGCGTGGATGACGCCGCTGTTGTGGCCGGTCTGGTGACTGGCGAGTTCACGCTCCGCCTCAAGCACGGCGAGGCTGCGGTTCGGGAAGCGTTCCGTGAGCGCCAGCGCGGTCCCCAGCCCTACGATTCCGCCTCCGATGATGGCAATGTCAATTCGTTCGCTGTTCATCCCGATCTGGAATTTCTCTCTCCCACGCGCAAGGGCGCGGACAACATGGGCGCGCCAAGGCCACTGGGAGGCTCTCCTTTTACCACTAACACGGCGGGAAACCAAGCCTTCTCAGTCGAGGCGTTTGTGGAAACGGAGGGCGCTCAGGCCGAGGATTGCGGTCCCGAACAGTAGCAGCGCGGCAGCTTGCGGCCACAAGTATTGAATCCCTGTTCCTTTGAGAAAAAGGCCACGCACGATTTCCATGAAGTGGCGCAACGGGTTGAAGTAGGTGAGAACCTGGACCGGACGCGGCATGTTGCGGATAGGGAACGCGAAGCCGCTCAGCAACAAGGCCGGCATGAAAAAGAAAAACGAGGACATCATTGCCTGCTGCTGTGTGCGTGAAATGGTCGAAATAAAGAGGCCGAGGCCGAGGGTAGTCAAGAGAAACAGAAGCGAGCTCGCAAACAACAACACGAGGCTTCCGCGCAGCGGCACGCCGAAAACCAGCAGTGCGGCCGCCGTGATCATGACCATCTGAAGTATGCCGACCAGGGCGAACGGGAGCAGCTTTCCCAGCATCAGCTCAATCGGGCGCAGCGGTGTGACCATCAGCTGTTCCATGGTTCCGATTTCCTTCTCGCGCACGATGCTCAAGGCAGTGAGCATGACCGTCACCAGGGCGATGATATTGACAATGACCCCGGGAACGAAGTAAACGCGGCTTTTCAGGTCGGGATTGAACCACACGCGATCCTGCAGCGCCAGCCCTCCGGCCTGGGCGGGAGCCGGCCCACTACTCTCGGTCATGCGCGCCATCAGGAGCGAATTCCGTTTCTCCGCCATGATCGTCCCGGCTGCACCCGCGAGCGCTTGTGACAGATAATTGGACACGATGCCCGCCGTATTCGAATTTGTGCCATCCACCAGGATCTGAATTCCGGGGACGTCGCCCCGGTTCAGATCGCGCGCATAGCCCGGCAGGACGTGCACCACCGCCTGGACTTGTCCACGATCCAGCTCTTCGGCGATCTGATCTTCGCGGTCGAGCACATCCTGAACCATGAAGTATCTCGATCCTTGGAACGCCGACAGGAGCGCGCGGCTCTCCGGAGTGCGGTCCCTGTCCATCCAGGCGATTTTAGTCAGCTCCACATCCATGTTGACCGCATACCCGAAAATGATCAGCTGGATGATGGGCGGGAGGAAGAGCAAGGTCCGGGTGCGCGGGTCACGCAGCGTTTGGAGAAACTCTTTGTGGATGATCTCTCTGATTCGTTCCCACATGGTGTCAGGCAACCTTTTGCTTAAGTCTTCGGGTGGCGGCCAGAAAAACCGCGGCGGCGTACGCGAGCAACAGCGCGGCCTCGCCCCAGAGAATCCGCACGCCAACGCCGCGCAGGAAAACGCCCTTGAGAATTGTGACGAAGTATCTTGCCGGGAAGATGTAAGTCACCACCCGGATGGCAGCCGGCATGTTTTCGATGGCGAAGACAAATCCGGAGAGCAGAAACGCCGGCAGAAAGGAGGTGAGCACCCCGATCTGGTACGCCAGCAATTGCGAACGCACGGTTGCCGAAATCAGGATTCCCCAGCACAGCGCGCCGATCAGGAACATACAGCTCGTGAAGGCCAGGAACCAAAAACTTCCCCTCAGGGGCACCTGGAATATGCTGACTCCCACGACGATGGCGATAACCATGTCGACTACGCCCAGGGCGAAAAAGGCCGCCATCTTCCCGAGCACGATTTCGGCAGGGCGCAATGGCGTGGAGATCAGCTGCTCCATGGTTCCCATCTCCCACTCGCGCGCAATCGTCAAGGAAGTGAGCAGGGCGGCGATAATCATGAGGATGACCGCGATCAGTCCGGGAACAATGTAGTTCCTGGACTTCAGATCGGGGTTGTACCAGATGCGCAGCTGCGGCGCGAGCGAAGTCGTGATCGCTCCCCCGCCCCTGCGATTCTGCGCTCCGGCGCGCAATTCGAGGTCATAGGATTGAAGCAGTGCGCGTGCGTAGCCCAACGCGATAGACGCGGTATTGGAGTCGCTCCCGTCGAGAAGAAGTTGGACCCGAGCCTCTCCACTCGTCAGCGAATGCCTCGCATAATCTTTTAACAGGACGATACCCAGAAGGCATTGGTTGCCGTTGATGGCCGCCTCGACGGCCCCATAGCTGTCGGCAGCGCCCACGATCTGGAAATAGCGTGAGCCTTGAAAGCGGGCAATCAACTCCCGGCTCTCGGGAGTCCGGTCCGCGTCATAGACAATCGTGGGGATCTTGTCAATGTCCAGGGTCAGCGCATATCCGAAAAGCAAGAGCATGAGCAGAGGCAGCGCCAGCGCCATGATCAGGCTTCTGGCATCACGCAGGATGTGCAGAAACTCTTTGCGGGCCACGGCCCAGGTCCGGCGCATTCTCATGATGCCAGGCGCTCCTCCCGTTCGATGCAAGCCACGAACACATCCTCCATCGAGGGAGGAATGATCTGGAGTGTCCGGATCCGGATGTTGCGGGCCGCGAGGGCACGCGGAATGCTGCTCGCCGCGTCTTCCGGGTTGACGACAGTCACATGAAGCCCTCCCCCGAACACCGCCACGTCGAGGATCCCCGGCTCCTTTTCCAGTGCCCGCATGCTTCCCAGTGGGTCGGACGATTCGAGGTTCATCAGGGTGTGCGATTGCAGCATGCTCTTGAGCGCCGCAGGGGCATCAAGCGCGACGATCTTTCCGCGATACATGAGCGCCAACCGGTGGCAGTACTCGGCTTCGTCCATGTAGTGAGTGCTTACGAACACCGTATGCCCTGCATCGGAGAGCTGATAGATCAAGGCCCAAAATTCCCGACGCGCGATCGGGTCGACTCCGGATGTGGGCTCATCGAGGAACAGAACCGGCGGGCGATGCAGAATGGCGCAGCCCAGCGCCAGCCGCTGTTTCCACCCGCCCGACAATGTGCGGGTCAGTGCGCTCCTGCGCTCTTCCAGACCCGCCATTCGCAACGCATGATCCTTGCGCTCCCGCCGCAAAGAGCGCGGGACGCGATAGATGCCGCTGAAGAAATCGATGTTCTCTTCGACCGTGAGGTCATCATAGAGCGAGAACTTCTGCGACATGTAGCCGACATTCTTGCGAACCTCCTCCGGAACCGCGGCCACGTCCAGGCCGCCTACCAGTGCGCGTCCGCCGGAAGGCTTGAGCAGGCCGCACAAAATCCGGATCGTCGTCGACTTGCCCGCGCCGTTTGGCCCCAGGAAGCCGAAGATCTCCCCTCGGCGCACCTGAAGGGAGATGTCGTCCACGGCGCAAAAATCTCCAAAACACTTCCGGAGATTCTCAATTTCCACTGCCCAGTTTTCTCCCATGTTCTGCCGCGATTCTTAGCCGCGCAACACGCGGCTGGCTCGCCCCAAAGGGGCTAGAGACAGTAGCTCCGGGCAAGCAAAGCGCAGCCCGGGGTAAGGCATGTCAGCAATTCAAGAGCCCCGGTCAGGGGCGACAGAGAGGTCTGTCGCCCTTCCAGGGCTCACTCTATTGATTACCCGAACCCCGGGCTGCGCTTTGCTTGCCCGGAGCTATTCTCCTTCTGCCCTTCCAGGGCGCGCGCTTGGAGTGTTTCGTGGTCGCTTCGTTCCGACTTCCGAATCAACACGATGAACGCATCCTCCAGGGAGGGCACGATTTTCCTGAACTCAGTCAACCGAAAACCGGCTCCTGCCATGGCCTTTTCCAACACTTCCGTCGATGTAAACGCGGGCGTCAAAAACAGGTGCAGGGACGATCCTGCCGGCTCCACGCTGACGACGCCGGGGATGCGCTCGAGGATTTCTTTGCCGCGACGCATATCAGAAACACGCACCTCGTAGCACTCCTCTTCGAGGTTTCGCTTGAGCGCGTCGGGCGCTTCACACCGAATGAGCCTGCCCCGACGCATCAAGCCTACCCGATTGCAGCGTTCCGCCTCGTCGAGATACGCGGTGGTGATCATGACCGTCAGCCCATCTTTCACGAGCTGATACAGAATAGCCCAAAAGTCCCGGCGCGAAACCGGGTCTACTCCGTTCGTCGGCTCGTCGAGGAAGAGCACCTGTGGATGGTGGAGCAGCGTGCACATCAGCGCCAGTTTCTGTTTCATTCCTCCGGAAAGCTTGCCGGCCAGCCGGCGGCGGAACGGCTCCATGCGCGTCATCTTGAGCAGCTTCGCGGTAAGTTCCGCGCGTTCGCGCCGGGAAATGCCGAATAGATCCGCGTAGAACCCCATGTTTTCATCAACGGTCAGGTCGTCATAGAGCCCGAAGCGCTGCGCCATGTAGCCGATCACATCTTTGACAGCATCGAGTTCGTGCCTCACGTCATGGCCCGCAATCCGCGCCTGGCCCTCCGTGGGATCCAAAAGCCCGCAGAGAAGGCGAAGCGATGTGGTCTTGCCAGCGCCGTCCGGACCGACCAGGCCGAAGATCTCGCCGCGCTCGATCTCGAGCGAAAGTCCCTCCACGGCCGTCACCGCGTCGAACCGGCGCGTGAGGCCGCTCGTTTCCACCATTGCCATTTCAGACCTCAGATTTCGGAACTCAGACCTCGGATTGCAGACCACGATCTGAAGCCTGATGTCCGTCCTGCTAATTTTTGTCGCCAAGCAGAATTTCGGCCTCCGCGGGCATGTTCAGCTTCAGTTCGTGCAGCAGATTCTCGACCTCGATTTTGACCCTGTAAACGAGTTTGACGCGCTCCTCCGGGGTTTGAATCTGCTTGGGCGTGAACTCTGCTTCCGAGGATATAAACGTGACTCGCCCCCAGTACACCTTGCCCGGGTACGAATCGGTCGTTACCTTGACCTTCGCTCCGAGCTTCACGCGGCCAAGATCCTGCTCGCCGATGTAGGCGCGCAACCAGGGACGATCCGACTCCCCTATCGTGACAAAAGTCGTGCCGGCGGCCAGGATCTCTCCTGCCTCCGACGACTTGACCAGGACGACGCCGTCGACAGGAGAGGTCGCAACCGAGTCCGCCAGCTGCGCGTCCATCACGGCGACCTGGGCGCGTGCCTGCTCAACCTGGGCATGCCGCGTTTGCAGCTCCTGTTCCATCCGCCTCAACTCCAGGCGGGACGCCTCCGTAAGCTGCAAGTTGGCGCGCGCCTGATCCACCTGGGCGCGCGCGCCATCGATCTCTTCCTTGCGCGGCCCCGCAACCACGAGCGACAACCGCTCCTGGGACTGCCTCAGAGCCGCGGCGGTGGCGTCGAAGCGCATGCGGTACTGATCGAACTGGGAGGTGGAGATGTCGTCATTCTTGTGCAAGACCTGCGCGCGCTCCCAGTCTTGCGCAGCCTGCTGGTGCTGTGACTGGGCCTCCTCCACCATCGCCCGGGTCTGTCGGATTTCCTGTTCCCTTGATCCTGCCAACAATTCCTCGAGCCTCGCCTGAGCCTGGGCAAGCTGAGCCCGCCTCAAATCCATCTCGGCTGCCAGAGAGGCCTTTTGCCGTTCGATGTTCGTCTCCAGCTGGGGAATCTGGGTTTCCGCAGCGACTAGCGCCGCCCGGTCGCGGTTTTTCTGGCTGTCGAGTTGCAGAGTGTCGAGGCGTGCGAGGGTCATGCCCTTTTGCACGGAATCCCCTTCATCGATTTTGAGCTCGATCATCTTGCCGGGGATTTTGAAGGCCATGTCAACCTGCGTCAGCTCGATGTTTCCGTAAAGCTTCAAGCTTTCCGGCGGGACGCTCCGCCACGTGCCGCAGGAAGAAAGGGCGGCAGCGAGAAGTGATGCGGCGCATAAAATAACGCACATCCGTTTCATACTCGGGTTTCTCCTATTCAATGAATCTCCTGCCGAAGGGCGCCCGTAGCGGCCGCCAGGTCGATGCGCGCAAGGTTATATCCGAACAGAGCCGCGATGTTGTTTTCCCGGGCCCTCTCCAGCCGGGTTTGCGCGTCCGTGATTTCCAGCGCGGCGCTCACGCCGGCGCTAAAACGCCTCTGCGCCTGCGCTGCCTCATTCTCCGCCAGGCCCAGCGCTTCGCGCGCCGTGCTTACCTGGTCCGCCGATGATTTGAGGTTGTTAAGTGCGAGCCGGATTTCCAATTCAATCTGCGCGCGCAGGTCCTCGCTTCGAATCACCTCCTGGCGGTACTGGGAAACGCTCTGCGCGCGCCGGGCATCGACTCTGCCGCCGTCAAATATGGGCACCTGCACGGTAAAGCCGTAGGTGCGCGTCGGAACGGCGCTGTTGATGCTGGATCCAATGGAACCGTAATCCGCAAAAAGAGTCAGGGAGGGCAGCCGGTCCATGCGCGCCGCGCTTCGCAGCCGGCCTGCAGATTCCAATCTCTTCTGTTGCGCCTGCCAGTCGGCGCGTGCCTCTAGAGCCATCTTCAGAGCCTGCTCCGGAGTTACGGAAGCCACCGGCTCATAGGTCAGTTGTCCGCTCAGTTCGATCGGAGCGGTCAGGTTGAGGTGCATGGAGCGCAGCAATTGCAGATGAGCCGCGTCCAGATCGTTGCGTGCCACCAGGAGCCGCTGCCGCTCGTCCGCCAGCTGGACCGTGGCGCGGGTGACGTCAATCCCTGTAGCCGTGCCGGCAGCCTTTTGGTCTTCGGCAAGCCTGAGCAGCGCCTCCGCAAGTGTGACGTCGGCCTGAGCCGCCTCCAACACCGCCAGCGCGCGCAGTGCGCCCAGGTAAGCGCGCGCCACGGCTGCGCGCACATCGTCCTGCGCGCCGTCTTTCTCCGCCTCAGCCTGGCGGACCTGCGAGAGCGAGGCCTGGTAGCGCCGGATGGAACCTAGATTCAGGGCCGTCAGGCTGGCGCCGGCACGTGCGTCAAAAACGTCGAAAGGGCCCACAAACGTGGGGAACACAAAGCCGGGCAAAGGGATGTTGAGCCGGATGCCGAATGTCTCCAGGTTGCGTGTCATGCTCTCCTGCCCTACCGATGCCGAGATGTTGGGCAGCAGGGCGGCACGCGTTTCATCCGAGCGGGCGCGCGCCTGGCGCAGGAGTTCCTCCGCGAGGCGCACGCGTTCGTTCCCTTCCGGCGCCAGGGCGATAGCAACGGCGTCCGACAAGGAGAGGCGCAGAACGCGCGGGGCCTGTGGCGGCGGCGCGCCGCTCCCGTTGCCTTGCGCATGCACAGGCGACGACACAATTATCAGCGCCAGGAGCCAGCAAATTTCAGTTCGACTAATCATGATGAGTCCCGTCATACGAAAGCGGACGGCCCCGAGGAGCCGTCTGCGGTGGATCCGCCGGCGCGCCTCAGGAGACCCGCACCCTTGCCGCCCGTTTCTTGCCCCTGGCATCCCCGGCCGAAGCCCGAAAGCCGGCGCCCGCGAACCGGATCAACCTCTTCTCGATGCCCTCCAGGTCGGAGGGATCGCAGATTCCTCCCGAGATGAAATGGAGAAGCAAACCTGCGCCCAGTGTTTGCGCCATAGCGCCGATCGTGAAAAGCAGTCTCCAGAAAAGCTCCTCGGGGGGGAGTTCGGGCAGCGCGCGTCGAAACGCGCTTATGAACCGCTGCGCGATTTTTCCCATCTCCGCGCTGAAAACCCGGCGGACGTCGAGCGAGGGTTCGGTATACATCCGGCCCATCAGCTGCACGAATCCCGCTCCGGCGCCATCCGGTTTCATTACCGGGCCGAGGAAAGCGTGCAGGAGCTCCTCAAGCGGCACGGGCTTTCCCGCGGCCCGTGCCTCACAGGCATCCAGGGCCGCGAGGCGCCGCCGGTTGAGCGGCTCGAGCCGGCGCGCGAACACGGCCTGGATCAGCGCCTTCTTGGACTGGAAGTGATAGTTCACCGCTCCCAGATTGACGCCGGCTCCGGCGGTGACGGCCCGCAGCGAAATCGCTGTAAATCCGCGCTCCGACAGGAGCCGTTCCGCGGCATCGAGAATGCGCGTCTTGGTATCTTCCATATCAAACGTATGATTAATACAAACGTATGATATGTCAAGAACTTTTTCTGTGCGATTGGCCCGATTCGTGGTTTGATACCATGAGTGAGGAGTGTGTATGAGGCATCTGCAACATTGCGTGTTTTCTCTCTGCGTCGTGTCACTGCTGTTCGGCCTCGGGCGGTACCAGCAGCAAGAGGGGCGCGCGCAGCCGGCCGCCCCGCAGGCAACAGCCCCGAACGAGCTCGGGAAGATCATGATCCTCGAGTATCATAAGGTCCAGCCCGAGGAAAGCCGCTGGGGCCGTTCCATCGAGAACTTCCGGCACGATCTGGAACTGCTGTACGCATCGGGATACCGCCCCATCGGGATGGCGGATTTCATCGACGGAAAGATCAGCGTTCCGGCAGGCTCGAGGCCGTTCCTGCTGACATTTGATGACTCGTCCCCGGGCCAGTTCCGCTACTTGATTAAGGACGGGAAGCCCGAGATCGATCCGGACTGCGCGCTGGGGATACTCCTCCATTTCCACCAGCTGCATCCCGACTTTGAGCGAAAGGGCATTTTCTTCGTTCTGCCTGCTGCTGACGAGCCCAACCGTCTTTTCGGGCAGCCCGAATTTGAAGCCAGGAAGATCAAGGAACTTGTCTCCCTCGGCTTCGAGATCGGCAATCACACTCTGTGGCACGCCCAGCTTTCAAAATATGACGCGAACGTCGTCCAGCAGCAGATCGCCATGGCGGTGCAGGCCATTCAAAAGATCATTCCCGGGTATCCGCTGCGCGCCCTGGATCTTCCCCTGGGCAGTTATCCAAAGGATCCGCACTTAGCCGTCGAAGGCTCGTACCAGGGGATTGCCTACCATGATGACGCGGTGCTCCTGGTCGCCGGCGGGCCGGCGCCGTCCCCGTTCAGTGCGGGCGCGGATTTTGCGCACCTGCCGCGCATCCAGGTCACCGGGGCCGCGCTCCAGAACTGGATCGGCTATTTCGAGAGGCATCCCGCCAAGGGGTATGTCAGCGACGGCGATGTAGAAGCGGCTGCGTTCCCGCGCGCCCTCCTGCCCGCATTCAACGCGTCAAGATTCAAAAGCGTGCGCGCCAATCCCTACCGTCCCTAAAGACCGGCTTCGGGTTCGCCCCGGAAACAGGTTATAATGCGCTGCGGGAAAGACGAAACCATAAACGGGACTATTGGGTGATGAGTAGCACGCAAAGAGGGAGATCCTTGCCGGATGCCTTTTGCCCCAGTACTCAACACTCATCCTAATCCGAAGGAGGGTGAATCATGCCGACACACGACGCCGCCGCGACGGCAAGAATCGAGAAATGGCTGGGCGAAAAGGCGCGTTACTATCTCGACCATGAATGCAAGACGATCTCCAGGGACCAACTGCATCTCCCGGGACCCGATTTCGTGGACCGAATTTTGGCGGTCAGCGACCGGCCCGTGCCCGTCCTTCGCAGCCTTCAGGCCCTATTCGATCACGGCCGCCTGCAAGGCACCGGATATCTCTCCATCCTTCCGGTGGATCAGGGCATCGAGCACTCCGGGGGTGCCTCATTTGCTCCTAACCCGGCCTGTTTCGATGGTGAGAACATCGTGAAACTTGCGATCGAGGGCGGATGCAATGCCGTGGCCTCGACGTTGGGCGTGCTTGGTTCGGTGTGCCGCAAATACGCGCACAAGATTCCCTTCATTCTCAAGCTCAATCACAACGAGTTTCTCTCGTATCCAAATACCTATGATCAGATCATGTTTGCTGATGTTCAGCAAGCCTTTGAAATGGGAGCTGTTGCCGTCGGCGCCACGATCTACTTCGGTTCCGAAGAATCCAAACGACAGATCCAGGAAGTCAGCGCGGCGTTTCATGCCGCGCACGAATTGGGCATGGTGACGGTTCTCTGGTGCTACATGCGGAATGCGGCCTTCGACAGGAAGAAGGAAGGCGGGCCCGACTTTCACCTGGCGGCGGATTTGACCGGCCAGGCCAACCACATCGGCGTCACTATCCAGGCTGACATCATCAAGCAGAAGATGGCGGAGTGCAATCACGGGTTTGAGGTCCTGAAATTCGGGAAGACCAGCAAGAAAGTGTACTCGGAATTGAGCACCGACCATCCGATCGATATGACGCGTTATCAGGTGATCAACTGTTACCTGGGCCGGTCCGGGCTGATCAACTCGGGAGGTGCGAGTTCGGGCGCCAATGACCTTGCCGAGGCAGTCGCGACCGCGGTCATCAACAAGCGCGCGGGCGGAATGGGGCTGATTTCCGGCCGCAAGGCATTCCAGCGACCGATGAAAGAGGGCGTCGCCCTGTTGCACGCGATCCAGGACGTGTACCTCTGCGAGGACATCACCGTCGCATAAACCGGTATCGAGCGCTGAGTAAGAGATAATTCGCGAACGCGATGGGTCGGTAGTCGGCACTTCTGAGAGGCTATGAAAGTACGGTTGCAGTGCGGCGCGGGTTGGCTCGAGGTTGACGTCCCCGCGCTCTATGTCACCGTAATTGAGCCCCGGCTCGTGGAAGGGCTGCCGGACAGGGACGATTTCCCAGCGCACCGCAACTTCCGGAAGCTCGTGATGCCGGAAGGTTCCATGACCATTTCCTACTTGATGCCCGAGGACTGAGCCTCATGCCGGGCAACATACGCCTCTCGGTAGTCATTCCCGCATTCAACGAGGAGCTGCGTTTATCGGAAACCCTTCGCCAAGTGGGCGTTTTTCTGGCCTCGGCGCCCTTTGAATCAGA